>ERZ1643246.1358-NODE-1358-length-26879-cov-4.136259_pt1 | contig 26879 bp, 30 predicted proteins | sample MGYA00579265_ERZ1643246 | MGnify/ENA primary metagenome ERZ1643246 (study PRJEB29033, sample SAMEA4952261) | chicken gut metagenome | biome: Broiler Chicken; feature: Gastrointestinal Tract; material: Caecum | place: Ireland | collected 2018 | study: Broiler...
CCCGGATGTCATCCACGCTGATCGTACCTGGCTTTTCATGGGTCACTTTGATGATATCCGGATGATTGCCGCTCTCTGCCTGCTTACAGGAATGGCATACATTACAGGGATCCGGTCCTCCTTTTTCACACAAAAGTGTCATGGCAAACAGACTGGCCAGCATCTTCTTTCCTGATCCTCTCTCTCCGTTCAGGATATAGGCATGCCCCACCTGTCCGCTTTCTACCGCATTCTGAATGTACTTTATGATGTCCTTGTGTCCGACTACATCTTTAAAACTTCCCATGTCGTATTTCCCCTATGATTTCTTCTAAACATTTTTCTTTCTTCTGGTTTATAAACCGTTTCCGTATCCCGAGCCTCTCCAGGTTTTCCTCAGAAAAATCTCTGGTGTCTGCAAGAAACCTCCTGCACATCTCTGCATATTCCGGTTTCTTCTGGCTCCGTTCTCTTTTCAGCGCCCGCTCCAGCCTTTCGCCGTCCTCTACCTCAATATAGAGTGGGATCAGAGCGTCCCTGCCGTAAAAGGTCCGCATCTTCTCATAGGATTCCAGCGTACCGATCCCAAGATAATCGCCGCTTTCAAGATCGATCTGGCCGTCATCCACGGTGGCATAGCGCCATGGTCCGCAGACCGTATCATAGACTCTTTGCTCCACCAGCTTTCCCTGCCGCTCATACGCATCCAGCACCTCATCTGTCACAAAAAAATACTCTACACCGTCTTTTTCTCCTTTTCGGATCGGCCGGGTTGTATAAAGCGTGATCGTTTTCAGCTCTGGCAGGGCATTTTTTACTTCTTTAAATAAAGTATCCTTCCCTGAGGAACTCTTTCCCATCATATAATAGATTTTACCCATGATGCCACACCTCGATCCGGGAATCATCTGCCAGTCCTTCCACTGTGAATCCCTGTTTCCTATACCATTGTAACATATCTGCCGCTTCTTGTGATACCCTTTCTCCCGGAACAATCAAAGGACATCCCGGCGGATAGAGATAGGCGTATTCCATGGAGATCTCTCCTGCACACTTGGCCCACGGAATCCTCCGGATTTCGGAAGGATTTTTCTCCCTGAGGCCTTCTGCCTCCTGCGGCGTCCATACCAGCTCCTGCCGCGGATATCCTGCTGCCCCGGGGAAGCGTTCTTCTTTCTTGCAGCTGCCAATCTGTCTGTCTATCCTTTTCAACGCTTCTATGAGCCGGTCCATCCCTTCCCTGGTGTCTCCCACAGAGGTCATCAAAAGGACATAGCTTCCGGCACACATCTCCGGCTGGAGATGATACTCCTCCACCAGTCTCCGGTACAGCTCCCGGCTGGAGATCTCTGCACCCTTTACCGAGACGACCAGCTTGGAGGGCTCCATAGACGAGGTGTGAATCAGCCGCAGATTTTTCAGTCCCTGCAGTTCTCTTCGGGTCCTTTTCAGCATTTCCACATACGGGGCAAACAATTCTCTTCCTTGCCCCGACACCAGACGGATGCAGCTGTCCATCGACGCCATCAGCACGTAGGAAGGGCTGCTGGACTGCAGCATATGCAGATACTTTCTCACTCTTCTTGGGTCCACAAGCTCTCCATTTATATGAAGAAGAGCCGTCTGCGTCAATGACGGCAGTGTCTTGTGCAGGCTGTGGATCACAATATCTGCGCCTCTTGTATTAGAATTTTCTGGAAAATACGGGTGAAAACCAAAATGCGCTCCATGTGCCTCATCCACGATCAATGGGATGCCGTGCGCATGGACCGCCTCTGCGATCGCTTCTACATCTGAGACGATTCCGTCGTAGGTGGGAGATACGATCACCACCGCACGTATTCCGGGATGCTCCCGGAGCGCTGCCTGAATCTCATCTGCAGAAATCTCTGTGTTCAGCTGTGTTTCCGGATCAAAGCCCGGATAAATATAAAACGGACGAAGCTCCTGCATCTCGATGGCATGGTACACCGATTTATGACAGTTCCTTGCCGCCAGGATCTCGTCCCCACGTCTGGTCGTGCCAAGAATCGCACTCAGGATTCCAACCGTACTTCCATTAATAAGGAAATGTGTTTCCTGTGCGTAGTATGCTTTTGCTGCCAGCTCCTGTGCATCCTTTAAGATGCCTTCTGCGTGATGCAGGTCGTCAAATCCGTCTATTTCTGTGATATCAATCTGATAGGGAGATACCCCTCCACACAGATCTATGTTTCGTTTATGGCCCGGCATATGGAACCCATAGTAATCCGAAGTTCCATATGCCGTCAGCCTGTCCATTAATGTATGCATTACAGTCTTTTCAGAAGTTCTTCTCTTTCTTTTTCATATCCAGGCTTTCCAAGCAGCGCAAACATGTTTTTCTTATAGCTCTCTACGCCCGGCTGGTTAAATGGGTTCACACCCAGGATATATCCGCTGACTCCGCAGGCAAATTCGAAGAAATAGAACAATTCTCCCAGAGAGAACTCGTCCTGTCTCGGGATATTAACCATCAGGTTTGGCACATTTCCGTCAGTATGAGCCAGCACTGTTCCATTCATGGCACTCTTATTTACAAAGTCCACGCTCTTCCCTGCCAGATAGTTAAGGCCGTCCAGATCTACCGGCTCTTCCTGAATGATGATCTCTTCCTGTGACTCTTCTACATTCATGACGGTCTCATACATGATACGGCTTCCGTCCTGGATGAACTGTCCCATCGAGTGAAGATCTGTCGTCAGATCTACAGATGCCGGGAAGATACCCTTCTGATCCTTGCCTTCGCTCTCGCCGTAGAGCTGCTTCCACCACTCGGATACATAGTGAAGGCTTGGCTCATAATTGGCCAGGATCTCCACCGCTTTTCCTTTTCTGAAAAGGATATTGCGGACTGCCGCATACTGCATAGCGTCGTTTTCCTCAAATGCTGCATTCAGCGCACGCTCCCTGCCTGCTGCCGCTCCGGCCATCAGCTGGTCAATATCTGCTCCGCTGACTGCGATCGGCAGAAGACCTACCGCTGTCAGTACGGAGAACCGTCCGCCCACATCATCCGGAACAACAAAGGACTCATATCCTTCTTCTGTCGCCAGGTTCTTTAACGCACCCTTTGCCTTATCGGTCGTGGCATAGATTCTCTTTGCCGCCTCTTCTTTTCCATATTTCTTTTCCAGCATTTCCTTGAAAATGCGGAATGCAATTGCCGGCTCTGTCGTCGTGCCGGATTTGGAGATGATGTTTACAGAGAAATCTCTGTCTCCGACCACATCGATGAGATGTTTCAGGTATGTACTGCTGATGCTGTTTCCTACATAATAAATCTCCGGAGTCTTGCGGATCTCCTTTGATACCATATTGTAAAAGTTGTGGCGCAGAAATTCAATCGCCGCTCTTGCGCCCAGATAAGAGCCACCGATTCCGATAACGAGAAGCACCTCCGAGTCATTCTGGATCTTTGCTGCTGCCTGCTTGATCCTTGCAAACTCTTCTTTATCATAATCAACCGGAAGATCGATCCATCCCAGGAAATCATTTCCGGCTCCTTCTCTTCCAAGAAGCTCCGCCTTTGCTGCTTCCGCGATCTTCTTCATTGATACCATTTCATGATCTGCTATAAATGCTTTTGCCTTTGAATAGTCAAATGTAACTTTACTCATGATCGTGACTCCTTCCATTCCTAATCCTTCGAGATATCATTTACTCCGTTCCTCTTCTGTTGCTGGAACGTACATCTATTATATTAGCAAATCAGGGGTCGTTTCGCAAGCGCATCAGGCCATAAACTCTTCCAGGATCTGTCGGATCAGCACATCTTTGTCCACTTCTTTTTCTTTCTCCTTCTCGGCCGTCTGGACCATTCCCTGTGGTGTGGTCTTCTTCTCCTCCGGCGCTTTCAGGCGGCTTTCCGGAAATACACTTTCCTCTTTCCTTGCTTCCGGCTGCTCTTCCTCTGCCTTCTGTACCGCAACCATGTCTTTTACAGGTTCGTCGGCTGCCAGGTGCGCCTCCGGAGCCATCACCTGGATTTCCTTCTGATATGCTTTTTCATATTTACGTCTGCAGACATTCTCCAGATAGTCTACCATATAATTTTTTACTGCGTTCAGCCGGTATTCCTCGTCTGTTGTCAGGTGGAAAAGATATACAAAGACTGCAAGTCCTCCTCCGACGGCGCCTGTCCGAAGCACAGCGTCCCCCATTCCGTCCAGCCGTATGTACCATCCGGCCGCACCTGCAATGCCAAGTACCAGACACACGGCTGCGGCTGCCTTCTCCATCCTGCGCCAGGTATGCAGCTTGATCCCGGCCACCCGGTATTCATACAGATACTTGTCCACAAATACTTCCACATTTTCCACGGTATCGCTGACCATGCAGGCATGTTCAAACTTTGCCTTTACCAGCCGCATCAACGGGTGATTGCTCTTATTCATATTTCCCGCCGCCCACACCAGCCGTTTCAGCGAAAGATTCACCACGATTTTGCTTAAGATACCCGCTGCCGTCGTGATCCCCATCAGCACATATAAAATGCGCCCCTCTAATATGATTTCTAACATAAAAAAGCCCTCCTTTTGACTGCATTATACTGGAAAATCAAAAGGAGCGCTTAAAAAGTGTTCTACAGATTCCGCGCAGATTCTGGCGGATATTGTGGATCCATTGTCTTTTTTGTCCGGCGATAGCTTAAAGCATCCGCATCAATTCCTTTACCAGCGCCACGCTGTGGGCAATTGCCTGCTTTTCAAAGGTAGGATAGTCCATCACCGCACTATTGTCAGCTTTGTCCGAAATTGCACGAATGATGACATACGAAACTTTGTTCAGGTATGCCACGTGAGCTATGGCAGTTCCTTCCATTTCTACACAGGATGCGTGAAACGTCTGTTTGATCCAGTCCTTGCGCGCCTGGTCGCCGATAAACTGATCGCCGCTTGCCACCCGTCCCGTGAAGGTCTGGATATCCGGATTCGCCTTTCTGTTTGCTTCGGAAGCCTTCCGGATCAGCTCCGGGTCTGCCGGGAATGTCAGTGTATCCATCCGTGGAACTTGTCCTGGTTCATAGCCAAAGGTACCTGCATCTACGTCGTGGTATACCGCATCCGTAGAGATCACCATATCCCCGATGTCGATCCCTGCATCCAGAGATCCTGCAATCCCCGTATTGATGATCGCTGATACCTGAAACTGCTGCGCCAGGATCTGTGCGCAGACTCCTGCATTGACCTTGCCGACACCGCTTCTTACCACTACAACCTCTTTTCCTTCAAGTGTTCCTTCTACAAATTCCATGGATGCAGCTTCTGTCACTTTACGGACATCCATGGTTTCTTTAAGCGCTGTTACCTCTTCTTCCATTGCTCCGATAATTCCTGTCTTCATGCTCTTCCTCCTTCCATTCTTTCACTCTAGCAGAATCCCTTGTGAACTGCAATATTTTCTGCTATAATATAAACCAATGTCGAGCCGGATTGTAGTGCGAAGCACGGAACAATCCACATGGCTTTTCAAATCTTACTTGCAAAAGAGGAGGCTGTACTGATATGGAATATATTCCTCACGGCGTCTGTTCTCGTCTGATCCATGTGGATCTGGACGGAGATACAATTAAAAATGTAGAGTTTGTCGGCGGATGCAGCGGAAATACTCAGGGGATCTCTCATCTGGTAAAAGGCATGAATGTTCAGGATGCCATTACCCGGCTGGAGGGTATTCATTGTGGGAACAAGGCTACTTCCTGCCCGGATCAGCTCGCTCATGCTCTGAGACAGGCAGCTGGTCAATAGTGCGCGAAAAAGGATGCGGAACACTACCGCATCCTTTTCTTTCTTTTGCACCTTTGTTCTCTTTTTGCTTGTTGCCGGGGAGGCTGTGGGACGCGCTGTCAGCGACGTCTTTGGCCCGTAACGTGGACCTTACGGTTTCTCAATGTAAGGATTTATTTATTTTTTACTTGCTTAAAAAAATCATGCACCGCAGACGGCGCGTCCCACAACCTCCCCGGATTTTGTAATTCCCGTCGCCACCGGGATATCGATTCGTATCGCTTTTCTTTAAAAACTTTCCTTCTCTGCTCGTTTCAGATGGTTATGGCTCTTCCACGTAGACACCGTCGGTAAAGGAACTGCTCATATCATCGTTTGCTGAATGTGTACACCTTACGCGATAATAATATCCACCCTCTACTTCTAAGGTTCGGTTTGATCCAACCCGGTCAGTATTATAATTTTCTTTCTGCCAGCCGTCATAAAATTTCCATTGAGTATCCCCTTCCTGGGCCCTTTCAACAATTACTGCTATTTTTACTTTTTCCACTTCGTGTGCCGCAATCGTTGTTCCCCCGGCATAAATCTTCCCCGGAGCTAACCGCACCACCTTGGAATACCCCGTCATCAAATCTACCCCTCTGGTAATTTTGGTATCATAGCCAGTAGATTCAGCTTCTTTAATCAATACAGAACCATCCAAAACAGGCTCGTCAGCCGCTGCCTCTACTTTCCCTGCTGAAAAAAATGGCATGCTGAAAACCAGCAGAGCGACACAGCAGGCTGACAAAATCTTCTTTTTCACTCCTCACCTCCTGCCACACTTTTTCTCCCTCAATATATAAACACATGAGCAAATAAAAACTGACGCGGATTTTTACAAAAAGTATAAATTATTTACAATAATGTCAAATTCATTCTCTGTCATTGTCCCCATCATAAAATACTCTAGACCTTTATATGCAAATTGTGCTGAATACCTGTGGATATCTGCCCCTAAAATCTTATATTCTTTAACTTCAACTTCACATCCATCAACGATTCTTCTTTCTGATTTTAACATCTTATCCTCAACATCTACACCCCAAGAAGATTTCCCGTAAGAAGCATTAATAAAATAGACCAAAGAATTACCCTGCATTTTATACCACACTTCTGCCAATTGTTTATCTTTGTCAAAAATCAATTTATCAAACAACAATTCTTCTGGACGTATAATAATCTTAACCGGCTCTACGCCAAACTCATCACTGATTTTCTGATACGCCTCTTCTTCATCCTCTTCCACAATCACTAAATTGTCATCGCTGGAATTGACTTTTTCAACTTCCCTATCACCCACCAGGCTTTGTACCATTGTAACCATTCTCTCCTGCACACCAAAGGCATTCGCGCTAAATGCAAATAATGCCGCCACCAGTGCGGCCACAGCAATGTACAACTTCTTCGGCTTGCGGCGGCGTCTTGTTTTCCGCTCCTCCTCTTCCCGTATCACTTTCCTTCCCAGTTCCAGGGCGCGGCGGTCCTCTTCGGAAAGACAGCTGTAAAGTTCTTCCTCTTCTGCTTTCCTGATCTTCTCTATCTCCTCATCCAGTTTTGCACGGATGGCCTCTTTGCTGCCCTCCGGCATCTGTCTGTCATCTTCAGATTCACATTTTTCTATATTCTGTTCTTCCTCTTCTGCCAGTTTTTTAAAATCCCCGGCAAGACGCTGTTCCAGCGTATCTTTCTTTTTATCCATATTTCTTTCCTCTTGTGCCATTACAGGACCTTCTTTCTCTTGACCAGAGCCTTAAGAAACGTATAATATATAAATATAGGATATGCTCCGTCGGGGCATATGATACGTATATTAGCTTGGGAGGTCCTTATGAAACGTATTATCTTAACCGGTGGCGGCACTGCCGGCCACGTCACTCCTAACATCGCACTTTTGCCGCGGCTTAAGGAGCTGCAGTACGATATCCACTACATCGGCTCCTACAATGGTATTGAAAAAGAACTGATTGAACAGTTCGGAATCCCTTATCATGGTATTTCCTCCGGGAAACTGCGCCGCTATTTCAGTGTACAGAATTTTACAGATCCCTTCCGTGTCCTGAAGGGACTTGGTGAAGCCAGACGGCTCATCAAAATATTAAAACCGGACGTCATCTTTTCCAAGGGTGGATTTGTTTCTGTTCCGGTAGTCCTGGCCGGAAAACGCAGGCATGTGCCTGTCATTATCCATGAATCTGATATGACTCCCGGTCTGGCAAACAAACTGGCGCTTCCATCCGCCACTAAGGTCTGCTGTAACTTCCCAGAGACGCTGGAACATTTTCCAGAGGGGAAGGCTATACTGACCGGCTCACCCATCCGGCAGGAATTATTGTCAGGAGACAAGTATAAAGCCCGGGAATTCTTAGGTTTTACTTCCGACAAACCGGTGATCATGGTTATCGGGGGAAGCCTTGGTTCCGTAGCCGTTAACGAAGCGGTCCGCGGCATCCTTCCCGAACTTCTGAAGTCCTTCCAGGTAGTACATCTCTGCGGAAAAGGCAAACTCGACGATTCTCTTAAGAATCTTGATGGCTACGCTCAGTTTGAATATATCAAAGATGAATTAAAAGATTTGTTTGCTCTTACAGATCTGGTGATCTCCCGCGCCGGAGCCAATGCGATCTGCGAGCTGCTTGCCCTTCATAAGCCGAACCTTCTGATTCCTCTTCCTGCGTCTCAAAGCCGGGGCGATCAGATTTTAAATGCCCGTTCGTTTGAACGCCAGGGTTACAGCATGGTGCTGGAAGAAGAATCCCTGAATCAGAAAGTTCTCCTGGATGCGATCCATAAGTTGTATGAAGACAGGGAAACTTATATAGATGCTATGAAGCAGTCTCCGCAGCAAAATTCCATTGATACCATTATTGATCTGATCGAATCTGTGGTAAATGCTTAAGACCCACCCCCGCCTGACCGGACTGGCCAGCTGCGGGGGCTTTCATTCTTCTACTATCTTATTGTAACGCTTTTCATAATTTTCCTTAATCCAATTTCTTGCTCTGTAAAGCATGCTGTAGAAAGATTCTATATCCATTTCCATCATTTCCGCCACTTCTGTCTGTGGTTTTTCCAGCACATAAGAAAAAGTAATCGCGTCATACCAGCGCACATTTTTGCGATATAAGGCTGCAAAGATATCTCCAGTAAGCTCAATATATTCTGATTCCCTCAGCTTGCGGATCAGTATCTCCTCCGGATTCTCATTGGATCCGGATATCAGCAGTTCCTCATCCTCTGTAAATTCCGCTACCGGATATTCCCACTGCGCATCTCTTTTCCAGTTCATCGCTGCATACTTCGCAGTCAGTATCAGCCATGGCTTTGCAGCCGTTGTATTTGTATGTTTCATATTCCGGAAGAGTTTCAGAAAAGTGTCCTGCGTAATCTCTTCTGCTGCATGGTGATTCTTAACGTACTTCTTCGCTGTCAGATATACCGCTTCCACATTTGCCTCGTATATGCAATCAAATGCGTCTCTTCCTTGCGACTCTGCCCTCACGCCTTTATCCTTCACTTCCGTAATTACATTTTCGACAGGATGTCGTTTTTGTCTTCTTCTGTCAGCTCACCCATCTTCCAGGTCAGTCCGACTCCGTCGTCTTTAAATCTGGGGATCATATGCAGATGAAAATGGAATACAGTCTGGCCTGCCGCCTCACCGTTGTTCTGTACAATATTATATCCGTCACAGCCCAGGACATCTGTGAGCTTCGTAATTATCTTCTTGGCAAGCACCATTACCTTTGCAGCCAGCTCATCATCCAGCTCATATAAATTGGCATAATGCTCCTTTGGTATGATCAGTGCATGTCCTTTTGCAGCCGGGTTCGCGTCCAGGATTACACGGAAATCATCATCCTCATACAATGTGGCGGTTGGAATTTCTCCTCCGGCAAGTTTACAAAAAATACAGTTTTCGTCTCTCATACTTTCATCCTTCTTTCTGTAAAATTTTTGATTGATTATTTTAACCGCCGATGCTAAACTGATAAGTCAGAAAGGGCGGTAATATCTATGTTTACAACGACAGACTACGACAAATTACAGCAGATTATGGAGGAAAGTCCCCAGAAAAAGGAACTTTTAACCAGGCTTTTGGAAGCTCACCGGATGCAGATCAGCACCATCAGTCATGAGATCCGCAATCCTCTGTCTCTGGTATACAGTTCCCTCCAGCTGATCGAATCCGGACATCCCGAAGTACATCAGTTCCGTCACTGGGACGAGATGCGCCAGGATATCGAGTACATGACACAGCTTCTGGAGGAATTGTCTTCTTATAACAATGGAGAGCGGCTGAACCTTACCGATACTGGTATGAGTTCCTTCCTCAGAACTCTGGCGCTGTCTTTTGCAACATCTTTAATCGATACAAGGATAGAGTTTATCTCCAAGATCGGTCCCGATCTGCCTGTATTGTCCATTGACACAGTCAAATTCCGGCAGCTGCTGTTAAATCTTCTGGCCAATGCAAAAGACGCGCTTCTTGCCTCGGATCACACGGTGATGACACTTACACTTTCCGCTGAAGTCAAAGATCATTCTCTGGTGATTACTGTTGAAGACACCGGATGCGGCATTTCTCCGGAAGACATGGATTCTATTTTCGAACCTTTTGTCACTCATAAGCAGGGAGGCACTGGTCTTGGCCTTGCCATCGCCCGGCGAGTCATCCGTGCACATCACGGAACGATCCATGCCGCTTCTGAATCAGGCAAAGGAAGTGTATTCACGATCACTCTTCCGGTACATTAAAAGTCCGCATATGATACCAACGATCAACCCACCCACATGTGCGGCATTGTCAACACCTGTACTGGAAAATCCAAAATACAGGCTGATGGCAATCATGATCAGCATTCCTCTTCCAGAAATATTGCGAAGTCTCCCGTGATTTCTCACCACAACATAAAGCAGTGCTCCTGTAATGCCAAAAATCGCACCCGATGCTCCTGCCGATACCGTATAATCCTGAAACTGAATATCCAGAATGCCGGACAACAGATTGCCTCCCAGTCCGCTTAACAGATATGTGATCAAAAACCGCAGACTTCCCATTTCCAGTTCCAGGTTCCAGCCGATCATCAGAAGCATGATCATATTGTTGAACAGATGCTGAAATCCAAAATGAAGAAATATGCTGGTCAAAAGCCGGTAATATTCTCCACTCTCCTGCACGTAAGGTACATACATTGCACCATGCTCCAGCATATATCCTGCATCTTCTGTCATGCCTCCAAGAGACAGATAGAAAAATATGATTACATTTGCAGCCACAAGTGCGATTGTACAATAAGCCTTATCCTTTTCTTTCTTCATCCTGCTGCCTGTCCACCTTCCGGTCCTATGTGATACCACTGTTTTTTGTATGTTTAGTATAGCATAGATTGCAGTTATTTCACTACTTCATTTTACGAAAAGATTCGGCATTTTTCGTCAAAATCCGCTATAGATCTTCCTCCTCTATGTGGAGCCCGTCCCAGTCTCCCCACCTTTGCTTTTTATGTCTGTTCAGGAACTTCCTGACTGGCTCCCACATCTGGTCCGTCTCTCTCAGGATGGCGCTGCCCATCTCCTGTTCCGTGATCCAGTCATGCTCCCTGGTATCATAACGGATTTCTTTTGCTTCTTCCTTTTGAGGCTTTTCTTTCTCCTGAAAACATTCTTTCATCAGCTTTTCCATGCTGTAATTCTCTTCCATTGTTCCTTTATGTAAAAGAAATATGATCCTGACCGCCTCCTTATCCTGATAATCTGCCTGCTTGACAAAATACTCTGTCAGCAGATGAAATTCCTCCCACAGATCCTGTTTAACCGGCGGATAATAGCAGAAATAGAATCGATCCTCTTCATAAAAAATATACTCTGGCTTCAGCAGGATTCGGTGTATATCCAGAAGATATGTTTCCGCTTCCCGGACCGCCGCCTGAAAGGCTGTCAGAAATTGCTTAACGTCCGTCTCCCCTATCCCGGCTCTTTCATACATTGCTTTCATAGATACTTTCCCACTGACATCATAATCATAATAGCTGCTTTGATCCATCCCCCTTCCTTGTACCCGCAGAAAGCTTTCCAGAGTGTTGACTTTGAGCATACGCATCTGATAATCCTCCTGGTATTGTTCCTTTTCTTCGATTGTAATCTTTCTTTCCATGGTCTGTTATAAGAACCTCCTCCATTTGCGAATCTCTTTTTCCGGCTCTGTTACAGCCGCACGCTGTTCAACCATCAGACGCATTCCCCTTCTGGACGCACTGACCTTGACGGTAATCTCATCATCACTGACGGAAACTCCCACATCCGCTCCTGCGAACAAGATGCATTTCCCGTGGATTCGTTCTGCAAACAATGCTTCCAGCTCCCCTGCATCTGCCCCGTCCTTTTCTCTGGCTTTTGTACTCCCTGCCACCGCAGTTTCATAGGCAGCCGCTGACAATATATTTTTATCATGATAGTAAAAAATCACCAGTACAGCAGCCATAACCAAAAACAGCGCCAGCGGGACAATGACCGACATTTCTACTGTAAAAGAGGCTTTCAGGCTTCTTGCCTGCCGACTCATACATATCCTCCTCCCCATACGCTGATCAGATATCCGGCGGCAAGGAAGGGATAAAATGGCACAGCACATCTCCTGGACATTTTCTTTCTGGCCAGAAGGATGACAGATACGATCGTCAGCAGGACAAAGGCCGACGCCAGCACTTCCAGCAATCCCCAAAGGCCCAGAAAGATGCCAAGGATCAGGATTGCCCAGCTGTCTCCATAACCCATTCTTTCTCTTGTCGCACGGCTGAAGAAAAGAAAGGCTATCCCCACGGCTGCACCTCCTGCAATCAGCCAAAGGTCCTCCTTTCTGACAGCCAGCTGATAGAGAATGACTGCCAGGTTTGCCATCCCTAAGATCTCAACGGGAATTTTCCGAAACTGAATATCGATGACCGAAAGAACCCCCAGAATCCCCATACCGATCATCTGACTTAATGTCCACATCTGGAACAGGCCCCCTTTCCTGCGACTTCTGACAACGGCACCGCATAAACTGTTCGTTTCAATCCGCTGCAGGACAGCGAAGTATGATAACGATCTCCGGTATCTGTAATATATACAGCGCCGCCTGATACTCCTTTACAGTGTTCACATGCATAGTACTTCCCCCCGCTCTCGTTCCGAAGCCCCGGAAGATCCTCGCCGGACACCATCCGGACAGACAGATCCAGATGGCTGCAATGATAATCCTTATGATAGACCAGTCCTGTCTCTGTCACATACACAGTCTCCTCATCTGTTCCCCCGAAGACTCCTTTTTCATAACCGGTCCATCCTTTGATCCGCATCGTCTCTTCATATGGGATCAACGAGACAGAAAACATCGGTATCGGAATCCGGATCTGATACCTGGCCGTAATCTGGCCGATCCCGGTTCCCGGAGACATATAAGACTGGTCGCAGTGAATCCCACTGCTGCCTCCTTCCACAAGGCTTCTCTCCAGCCGCCCTGCCCCGATACTTTTCACCACATCCGCCTCCAGCCGGGAGGGCATAATAACAGGTGCCATGGCAGCCTCCTGGGCAGCCCTTTTTCCGGCATACTGGAGTCCGGAGCGCACCGCCGTCCCCACCGCCATCAGCTCCAGGAGATAGATCAGGCAGACAACTGCCAGGAAAAAGATCGGAACCGCCATGGCGGCTTCCACTGTCACAGAGGCAGATGCGGATGCCCTCCCAGACTTGATAAAACAGACTTTTTGAAGGGGAGTATTTTCTGTATAAATCACACGAATCCTTCTCCTTTCTATTAGAATTGACATTGGCTTTTCAGCCAGAGATTTGAGTGTGGGAATTTTCAAGACGCCCGGAAGGGCATCCGCATCTGCCTCTTACTGATATCCAAAATACGTGGGGAACGTGAACCGGATTCCTCTTCTTAAATTGACTTCTGACTGAAACTCAACCCGGCTGATACAAAGGTCTGCACGAAAATAACTCTGTCCATGTTCACCTTTTAGATTCTGCTCTATCATCCCAAGGGTCCGTATGGCGCTAGTTTCCCGGGATTCCAGAAAAAGCAGCATCCTCAGATATTCCCGGTATAAAAGACCTCCTTCTGTATCCATCCCTTCGCTCTGATCCTCGTCTGTCCCCAGCTTTAAAAGGGATGAAAGGCTAAGCTGCCAGCTTTCTTTTGATTTCACCAGCGGCACCCGGCTTCCATTTAACAGCGACCGCAGATCCATTACCGTTTCTCCATAGGCCCAGGCAAGAAGAATCACCTGCGCTGCTGCCGCTGTAATAGCCGGCACCGCCAGAAGCGAACAAAGTGTTAAGGCCATCGCCTCAGCCTCGGCCTTCATAGCCGCGTCCGTCTGAATATAGGCATAGTTTGGAACGAAGCGAAGCAGCATCAGCTTTGTCACAACAGCCTCCAGATTCTCCCTGTCGCTGGATTTCCCTTCCAGGATATATTCCAGCTCATAGTCTAGTGTGCCGGTCTTTTCCTCGTCGGTAAACATGGAAAAATGCTCCAGCAGATATTCTCCGAACAAAAGCGATGACAACGTTCCTCCTTCTTCTGCCACGTCGGAAAAATCACCATATCCCTCGTTGAGCTCCCGATTTTCAAGAAGTTCTGACGCATCTGTCTGCTTGTTCGACACTTCTTTATCCTTAGGCATGACCAGCTCAAGAATCGGCGAGCTTTGAAGTTCTCCCACATGGTCAATGGGATTCTCCTCCTTAGGAAGTTCTCCTTCATTGGCCGCAAGCAAATCCTCCAGATTCTGTTCCTTTTCCTGTTCCTCCGCCTGATACTTTCCTGCCTGATCCTCCTGCTGCCCCCACACGGAAGTCATGCCTGTCCATTCTTTTACAATATCCAGTCCATATTTTTGCTCCATGTAAGATGACACCTGTTCCCAGAATGCCTGACACCCATCATCAGTCAGAAACTGGATCCTCAGGATCTTTTGCTCCATGCTGCCGGCTCCATAGTATTCCAGGCGATCTATGAGATTCTGCTCTGAATACTGCCCTGTTTCATAACTTCCGTCCAGGGCAAAAATTTCATACTCTTCCAGAAGCTCCTTCTGGTATTCTGCAAATACACTTTCTATCGCCCGGTTCATGTCCGCCCTCCGGTAATTTTTCGCCATCTGAATCGAGGCACTTTCCATCACTGCCCCGATAAATGAGATCAGCAGGATAAAGATCAGGCTCAGAAATACCGTGATTTCCCCTCGAACTTCCGTCAGATTCCCGCGCTTTCGCTGGTAATTTTTTCGAAGATCGTCTGTACCAGACTGGTCAGCTGAGACTTGAAGATAATGACCAGTCCGATCAGTACCACCAGAATCAGGATAATTTCCACCACGCCGATCCCATCGTCTCTTCTTAGCATATGTAACAAATATCGGATTCTCCACATAACCATTCTCCTCTCTCCTGTTTTTATATAATCTGCATGGACAGAAATGCCGGTACAATCACGATCACCAGCACTACTGCCAGCATAAGGAACATCGGCAGCAGCAGCTTTGTTCCGGCCTCCTCTCCCAGCCTTCTGGCCCTGGCCTTCCGTTCCTCAAAAGCCTGAACAGACTCCATCTTAAGAAGCTGTGTCAGCCCTTTGGTTCCTTTTCTCAGATTCTGAGACAGCAGCGCTCCAAACCTTAGATACGCCTGAATCCTGCACCTGCGTCCAAAATTTTCATAGCTCTCTGCCTCGGTATGTCCGCTTTCCATTTCTCTGCAGGTTTTCTGCATCTCCTCATAGGCATAGCGCACCCCTGTCTTTTCCTTCTGCCGCTCATATTCGTCCACCACCTTTCGAAACGCCCGTCTGACCGTCATCCCTGCTCCCAGATACAGGGTAAGCTTCCCCACAATCTCTGGATAATCCCGGATCATCTGACGGCTTCTTTCATTCTCATCCTGTATTTCCGTCTGCTTTCTCTGTGCTATAAACAATATTCCGATCAGCAAAGCCATTCCGATCAGAATCGCTCCCCGGCTGTCCATCTGCCGGTAGTAATCTGCCGCCTTTCCGCGGATTGTCTCTGGCAAAATCCATTGTTTCTTTTCCCTGCTTCCTGCTTCTGCCTTTGTAAGTTCTTCTTTGACCTCTTTTTGCCGGGCCTCCTGCCTTGTCAGAGTCCGGGGATACAGGCAGGCCGTACATTGATATCTGGCCTGTTTTGTCTCGTCCTCCCGGTAGGTCAGTACAGCGCTTAAGTCTACTAACGTTCCGTCCTCCTGCAATGCATCTTCCTGAATCTCCCCCTGAATATTCATCACATCATAGCGGTCCAGCTCCCAGGAAATGTCCACCGGTTCCTCCGGAATCTGAGTCATAAGATCCAGATCTGTTTCTACCCGATCCAGGCTTTCATTCCCGTTCAGGATGAATGAATCCAGCTTTCTCGTCACCCGGTCGAACATTTCCTGAATCTCATCTGACGTATACTTTTGTTCCGCTACTTCTACCTCCACCGGAATCCTTTCGTCAGAATCTTCCATCACAACATCCACAGACTCCATCCTGCTTCCCTGCCCATAGGCGTTTCTGACAATTCCTCCTTCTATCTGCGTCTGTGATGCCATATAGTCGGCCGCCAGCAAAATAATTCCAGTCAGCAACAGTCCGCCTGCCATACCGGCGATCAGACTTCGATCCTTATGATCTTTAGCCCAAGATAATAAGCGCCCAGATAAATCATGAGACATACGGTCATCACCCCTGTTCCTGCCACATTTCCATACAAACTTCCCATAAATTCCGGAAAACTGACTGTCATATAGCCGATGATCACATACGGCACCGCCGACATCACCCGGAACTCATACTGCTTTGCGGCCAGAATCGTGTCGATCTCTCTTTTTACATCGATCTTATCTCCGATCTGTCTGGCCGTATCCTTAATGATCGCCATCATGTCTCCTCCACTTCTTTTTGCAGAAATAAATACTGCTGCAAAACTCCTGATATCCTCCATCTCTACTCGTTCTGCGAATTCTTCCAGCGCCTGTTCTACAGGCACCTGAAGCCGCAGCTGCCTTACGACAATCTGCAGTTCTTTCGATATCCTGGCCTCGTCAGGGTAGATCAGCCTCAGCTCCTTTTGCGCCTCCCGGAAGGCATTTTCCACAGAATAACCGGTATTTAGCGCTGAAGAGACCGCCAGAATCGCTTCTTTAAACTGAAGTGCAAATTCATTTTCCTTTTTCTGATAAGCGCTCTTCACCATCAGCCTCCAATGCCAGATCCATAACGGGATCAAACATATCACTGCCCAGACAGAACGATAATAAAGCCAGGCCGTCACACCGGTAATTCCTCCGGCCTTAACTGCGATCCACACCCACTCCCGCTTCGTCATATCCTGCTGCCAGCAGCTTGTCTCGATGAGTAAGCTCCTGACACTTCTTCCAAACGCCTTGAATCCTGCCATGTTCTACGCCTTTCTCTTCAAACTGATACAAGGTCTGCAGCCGGATCTCTCCATCGATATACCCCAGGACCTCCGTCACCTCCAGAACCTTCCGGCTCTTATCCCTCAGCCTCCCCAGGTGTACGATCAGATCGATCCCTGATGCAATCTGCCTTTGGATTGCCGGGAGCGGAAGCTCCATTCCCATCAGCACCATCGTCTCCAGTCGGGAAAGCATATCTCTTGGGCTATTGGCATGTCCGGTGCTTAAACTGCCGTCATGCCCTGTATTTAGCGCCTTTATATGGACTCCCTATGTTCCCATCATGCAGAAATACAATATCTTTACTTAATATACACTGTATATAACGTTATTATCTTGCCATTCCACAGTTGCAAAAAGAAAAGAGCGCCTTTCACAGCCCTCTTTCATATCGACTTTCTCATTCATTGTAAGCGCCAAATATTAATGCGGTCAGATACAAAATTACCCCAGCCCTTTGCGAGTTGGAGTAATTCACTATAATTCACATGCGATTTTTGATGATTGCACTGCGGCGGATAAGAAGTATGTTGCATACGGTGACCCGCCGCAGGCGGAGAATCTAGAAAGCGAGATTCTTTTTAGATAAGGTGTGTATTTTCCAATTTTTCTGTAAATGCATCATTTAACTTGATGACTGGTTTCCTGAGTATCAGACCGAGCAACAATGCCGGAATCAGGAAGAGTGCCAGTTTTCCAAGTTCAATCCAGTAGTTCATATTATAGAAACCTGCGATGCATTCACGCATAGCGTTCATGCTGTGTACAAATGGAAGTAAAGGATATACTTTCCGGAAAAATTCCGGCGCACACTGGATTGGGAAAGTTCCACCGCTTCCGGCTACCTGCATTACCATCAGCACAACTGCGATTGCTTTACCGATATCTCCAAAGGAAACAGTCAAAGCGTAAATAATGTTTACATATACAAGACTGCTAAAGCATCCTGCCAGTACAAATAATACAGGATGTTCACATTGGATGCCCAGGAAATAAAGATCGCCAAGACAGATCAATGCGCTCTGTAAAAATCCTATACAAAGGAGAAGAAGAATGCGTCCAATATATAACTGGTGTTCTTTCGGATTATTTAATTTGTGTTTTAAGTTGTCTGAAACATTTACTTTTAACATGGCAGCCATTACAACTGCGCCGACCCAAATCGCGAGTGTTGAGTAGAATGGAGCCATAGCAGATCCATAGTTCTCGATAGGGTAAATATGTGTTTCATTAAGCTTGACCGGTGATGCAAGGAATGAACCAATTGCCTCCGGATCCTCAGAGAGAAGGCTGGTCAGTAATTGAATGCCGTTGTCATCGGAAGATAGCATTGCAGTTGCTGCATTAGACATTTTACCGGATGCTTCATTTAAAAGAGAAGCGGAATCTGATAAAGCTTTCTGTACCTCTGTGAGATTTCCGGCTGCAGAGCCTGTCACCCCGGAAATGTCTTTCAGACTGTTATCTAACTGTCCAAGCAGTGAAGTAATAGAGCTGCCTGTGCTAGTCAGATCATTTGCCAGATCATCCAGACTACCCTTAACATTGTTTTCATAATCTTTTTTCACAGTACTGATTGAAGAATTACTCTGAGCGATCAAGCTGTCAATATTGTTCTTTAATTCGGTTGCATTTGCAGTTGCGGAAGTAATACCAGTAGCTGCATCGTTAATGGCATCACGGATTGCTTCTTGAGAAGCTTTCGCTTTCTGAATATTGCCGATTGCCTGCATAAGCATACCTTTTAAATGAGGCTCAGTAATAGAGTCAGCAATTTGGCTCAGAGAGTTTTCCAGTGACTGGTAACCATCTATCAGATTCTGCACACGTCCACTTACGGCAGTCAGTGCATTTGCACAAGCCTGTGCGTCTGAATTATAGGAATCCAGTGCATTTCCGACACAGGTGGATACCGCACTGTAGAAGGAAGCGCTCTGTGAAAGTGCCTGGTTGATGGAATCTGTTGTTCCTGTTAAAGCTGAATTCAGGGAATCAATACCATTTCCAGCCACGCCCAGAGCATTTACACTGGCTTTTGTACCGGAACCGGACTGACTTAAGAATTCTGTAGTGGTATTCAACATAATTGCCGCAGAATTTGCCATATCGGAAAATGCCTGTACAGTGCCGGCGGCAGAGGATAAGTCTGTTGAAATCTGCGCCAGTGCGGCTGAGAGGTTGTCGGCGATTGTCTGATCTTCGGTCTCGTCAGCAACGTTATTAACAAGCTGAAAGGCTTCTAATGCGGTCTGGGATACCGTCTGTACAAATGTATCATTAATTTGCTGCTGTACGGCATTTGCGCCTTTTACGGTGACTTTCGGGGCAATTGCGTTTTCCTTTTCATTGATATAATATTTGATTTCAGGATGTGTTACATTGGATGTGAAAATACTCATCATGTCTTTACTGAAATCTTTTGGGATTACGATTGCCGCATAATATTTTCCAGATTTTACTCCTTCTTTCGCTTTCTTAGCACTTGTAAATGTCCAGTCAAGCTGCGAGTTACCTCTAAGAGTTGTAAGAACCTGATCTCCAAGGTTAAGGTTTACTGAGAGAAGTTCACCACTATAACCTTCATCAGAGCTTGCTACAGCAACTTTTAAGTTTCCTGTATTTCCGTATGGATCCCAGCTTGCAGCGATATTGAACCACGCGTAAAGAGTCGGAATAACAGTGATTCCCATAATAACGATCATGGCAATGACATTTTTATGGATTTTCTTTAAATCATACTTAAAAATGCGAAGAATATTTTTCATGATTATTCCTCCTCCTTTCCGTGAAATCTTTTTACCATTTCATCAAAAGACATTCCAGCCAGCTGTTGCTGCTCGGCGAGTCTTGTGTGAATGAATTCTACAATAATAAGCCATGTTGCGATGGCGATGATAGATATGATCCAAAGAACCAAAAATACAATTTTCGATTCCAGACTGAACATCAGTATCAGGAAGATTAACGGAATAATAGTAATCGCAAGGAAACCATAGCGAATCATTTTCCGATAATTCTGTTCAAAATTCTGAGCTTTCTCAGCGGTCTGTGTACGTAAATCTTCCTGAGACAGAGAAGCCTTTAAAAGCATGGATAACTGAGTGCTCTTGCTTAATTGCTCATCTGGTTCTTCACAGACCATAAATTCTGTTTCAGACAGCTTCAGGTCGAACAGGCGGTTCAGTCCGGCCAGAAGAGGTCTTATTCCAAGTCCGATCAAAAGCGCAATCGGAACATAGCAGAGCAAGGTTAAAAGGTTGTGGATATAAACACTTCCATACATGCCTGCAATTGCTTCACGCATAGCAGCAACTCCATAAGTGAATGGAAGAAGCGGGTGTATTTTCTGGAAAAATGCCGGTGTCATTTCAATCGGATAGGTTCCGGAAGATCCTGGAATCTGAAGAATGACAAAGATTACACATAACGCTTTTCCAATATGCTTAAATGTCAGTGACAGAGCATAAATAATGTTGACATATACAAAGGAGCATACAAGCCCGGTCAGTACCAGCGCAAATGGGTGACGGCACTGAACGCCTGGAAGAAATACGTCTCCGACACATACAATCAGTCCCTGGACAAGACCTAGCAGCATGTATAAAAGCCAGCGCCCAAAATACATATTTGTGGCACTGTAAGAACGCATGGATCTGTCACGGTCTACTTCCATTTTGAAGATAGCAATCAGGACGATTCCTCCAACCCAGATTGCCAGGTTCGAATAGAATGGTGTCATGGAAGAACCGTAGTTTTTAACAGAATAGTAAGTTTCTGTATTCACATTTACTGGAGATGATACGAATTCAGCAATCGTATCGGAATCAATGCCTTCTAAAGAGGTAAGCTTCTGGAATGTCTCAGAACTTGTAATCGCATTGATGTCGGTACGGACGTTGTCCAGTCGGTTGATTACGGCATTCAGAGAGGACTGTGTTCCATTCAGTACGTTGTTCAGTTCTGTGAGGCTTGTGCCAAGCTGTGTCAGAATACTGTTTAACTGCTCAGTGGTAGCAGGTACACCGTTCAGTATTCCGTTCAGTTCACCTGTCAGACTGGAAAAAATATCCATAGTCTGATTTAACTGTGGAAATACGTTCTCATCAAGAGAGGTACGAAGACTCTGAATACCACTTAAGTTTGCTTTGTTGATTGTTTCCAACTGTGAAAGTGTATTGGTTGTTGTGGAAAGTGCGTTGCTAATACCATCGTTTCCGGCAGTCAGGCTGCTGATCAACTGCTGATTGCTCTGGTTCTGCTCAGAAAGTTTTGCGAGAGCAGAGTTGATTGTATTGGACTGTGCCGGTAATTGTGAAGCAAGCTGCTGCAGTGTTGCAATAATTTCACCGTTTTTGGTATTGACTTCCTGGGCATTATTCAAAGCATTTCCCACTTTCTGATTAATATCAGAAGCCTGGCCAGACAGCTTGCCGAATCCTTCAGAAGCCTGGCCATAAGCCTGTTCAATAATACTTAGACCATTTGAAATAGACTGGGATAATGCGGAAGTGAAGTCTCCGGTAGCTGTTCGTGTCTCCTTTAATACGCTGTCTGCATCGGAAAGTGCATTTGCACCGGAAGTTGCTGCGTCGTCTAAAGCAGATGTGGCACTTTTTGCGTTATCGATCAAAGTTTGTGTACCACCGACACTGGAATTGAAGGAATCCAGAATCTTTTGGTACTCGGCAATATTATCATTTACTTTGTCAAGCATTGACACAAGATCAGAATTGACAGTATCGATAGTACCGGCCAGGTCAGTAACAGACTGCTTTAATACATTTGAAACCGATTCAGATGCAATGGATGAAAAGGTATTGTTGATTTGAAGCTGGATTGTGCTGGCACCACTGTCTGTGATTTTTGGTGCAATTGCATTGATTTTTTCATTAAGATAATAATCCAGTTTCGGAGTCTCCATCTTGCCGGAGAGGATACTCAGAAGAGAACTGCTAAAATCTTTCGGAATTACGATTGCCGCGTAATATTTTCCGGATTTGACTCCTTCAACAGCATTTTCTTCATCCGTAAAAGTCCATCCGAGTTGATCATTTTCTTTTAAATTTTTAATAATTTCATTCCCGGCATTGATTGTAAGATCATTGCTTGTTGCATCTTTGTCGTTATTGGCAACGGCTACTTTAATGCCGGAGGTGTTGCTGTATGGGTCAATATTGGCTGCAATATTGACCCAGGCATACAGAGAGGGGATAATACATACGCCGATCATGACCAGCACGGCAGCAGGACTGCGAAGCAGACGTTTCATGTCCCGGCGGAAAATCCGAAATGCGTTCCTCATAAGTAAAATGCTCCTTTTGTGTAAATATTTTTCTAGTAATAGATACGATGTTGATTATCTTATCAAAAAGTATTATATTAAGAAAGAAAGTGATTTACAACCGTTAAAAGGTTAAAAAGTGCTGATTAATAGACAGAAAATATTAAAAATGTTGCATTATATCAATATGTTATAAAAATTTAACATTATAATGAAAGAAAGAGCAGGAAACATATGCAGAAGAAGACAGACCGCCGGGTCCGCAAGACAAAGACCCAGCTTAGAAATGGGCTCGCCATGCTTATGAAGGAGAAAAGTGTAGGTGAGATTACAGTAAAAGAATTGGTAGATCAGGTAGATATTAACAGATCTACTTTTTATTTGCATTATCCAGATATATCTGGGCTGTTGTATGAGATTGAGAATGATCTGGCAGAGGAGATGGAACGTGCGATCAGAGAGCATCCAATTGAAAAGCGAGAGGATAATGGATTTTATTTTCTTCAGGACATATTTCAAGTGTTAGACAACAATCGAGAGATTGTTTCTGCTTTGGTCGGACCTTACGGAGATATGCGATTTATTCAGAAAGTGGAAGTTATTCTGGCAAGAAACAGCAGGGAAGTGTTAGAGCAGATGTTTCCGGAAAAAAGTGATCAGATGGATTACTTTTATGCATATTGCCTGAATGGCTGTCTTGGATTTGTAAAGACCTGGCTTGCCGATAAAAAGTCCTGTACACCAGAGTTCGCAGCAGATTTTATCTATCGAATGGTGGTCAGTTCTATGCGTGCTTTTTGTGAAACTCGCGAGGAAGTGTAGGAGTATACAATGCACTCTTAGTGAAATGTAACAAAAGAGCTTTCCCTATTTTGGTACATTCTTTTATTGGCGGGAAAGTGTCAAAAGGATATAATTGAACTATCAAATGTAAGAGCTTACAAGGACGGTAAATGCCTTACGATTTTTTTTAAATTTAAAATGTAAGCGTTTACAATTCGTAAAGCATTTCAGTTCGAAAAGTTCTTCGTTGCGTTAGGAAGATGGCTGAAACAGGGGATTAGGAAAGCACAGGTTATCAGTCAGAGATCCTAGTTACAACAAAATATAGAAAGTGAGGACAAGCAATGAAAAAGAGGTTATTAGCAGTATTACTGACAGCAGCTATGGTACTCGGAATGACAGCTTGCGGATCTAAATCCAATAGCGGAAGCTCAGACAAAAAAGAAGAAGCTCAGTCAACCGATGATATCAAAGAGTGCACAATCAAGTTCCAGTATTGGGCAGATAACACAGATTATTCTTCCCTGATGCAGGACATCATCAAGAAGTTCAACGAGGAGAATAAGTACGGAATCACTGTTGAAGGTGAAGAAGTTCCTTGGGATGGTGGAGGATATTCCAACACACTGTTCAACGCAGCTATGGGTGGTGGAGCACCGGATGTAGCAACCTTTAAGCTTTCCGCAACACCGATGTTCACAAACAATAACCTGCTTGCAGACTTAACACCTTATGTTGATGCATGGGATAAGAAAGATGACATTTCTGACAACATCTACGACGTAATGAAAAAGGCAGGTACATATTCAATAATGTTTTCAGGTGCAATTACTGTATGTGGTTTCATATATGCAAAGATTTGTGATGCCGAATCACTAAATGCACTTTCAACTGCTCTTGATATTAGCAGTCTCCTCAACCCAGACCAATTATCCTGACTGTCTCTTTTATATTCGCTTTCATTGCCATAAAATGTAAAATAAGCAAAATCTTTTAACTTACTTCTAAATTTAACAACATACGGTTTACACATGTTTTTCCATTTCATATCAATTCCCTTTGTTGCCTCGTTCAAGAGTGATAGCGTGTAGAGAAATTCCGGTGCTTCATGAATGGTTGAGTAATCATAAATATCTTTACAAAACAGAAATGCATTGATCTGAAAATCATAATATATTTTATGTCCAATCTTATGCAACTGCTCATTTCTTTTTGAAATCACATCTAAACCATTATATTTTTCATAATTTACATCATAGGCAATATCACCTATATACATCATCTTACTCTTAATATCGAAACTTATACTGTTTTTTGCAAGCACTTTTTGGAGAAAAATGCAAAATATTTTTGGAGAATGTTGCATCTCCAAATTGGAGAAAGTTGCAAAGCCTTGACCGGCAGCTGTTCTGCCAGCCATAAGCCATTGCAGATCATATTTAGTTGTTACAGCACGAGGTACGGAAACGGAAGTTCTGAGTTTTCATCCTCATGTGCATGTTCCCTGAAATAGAGGAACTCCCCATCCAACTTCTTATAATGGATGAAATCTTTCAGATATCTCAGATCTTCTTCTGCGCACCGGTGATCTTCTATGAGACCAAGAAGATAATCATTCATCTCCTCATAGCGCTCCTGAAGATTTTGATATTTTTTCTGTTCTTTGATAACTTTTTTATTTTTAGCCATTGTTACCTGCCTCCTGACTGCTGATTCTTGAAAGAGTTGCATTGATACTTGATTCACGTAATCGGTTATTGATTCCCGGAAACAGAATCAGTTCCACATGGTGAGTGAGCCTGCCAATCAGTGCTGTTGTCATCCGCTGGTCATAAAGAACGTTCACCCACTGTGAGAATTCAAGATTCGTGTTTAAAATCACCGATTTCTGCTCGTGTATCTCAGAAAGATAATCAAACAGAAGCTGTGAACCGGTGCGGTCATACGGAACATATCCGAATTCATCCAGAATCAGTATCTGGGCACTGTTAAGCTTCTTTTTCAGTGCAGTAAGCTTTCCGCTGCTCTGACTCTCGGAAAAGAGATTGATCAGTCCAGCAGTGCGGTAGAATCTTACCGGAATTTCCTGATTACATGCAGACATTCCAATCAGAATGGAGAGCATTGTTTTACCGGTTCCTGTTCCTCCATACATGATGACATTTTTTCCTGTATGATAAAAATCCAGGTCTAACAGGCTTTGGAAGCTGACGCCTTCCGGGAAATCTATCTCATCTGTCCTGAATTCCTCCACACGATATCTGCGTGGGAAGCCGGCGGTATTGAGAAACTTGCTCTTCCTTTTTGCTGTCCTGTATTCAATTTCATTTGTCAGAAGATTTAAAAGGTATTCCTGCGGTGTGTCTCCTTTCTGCTCGAAAGCCTGTCCTGCAAAGTTTGTGGACAGCTTGAGCTGTTTGCAGCATGCTGCAATGGATTTTTCTATATCAGCCATTTGCGGCACCTCCCTTCTTAAGGGCGGCATCCAGTATTTTCAGATCATTTCTGAACGGAATGACCTTCTGCTGTGGCAGTTCAGCTTTGTTTTCAAGAGGAGGAAGTAGCGGTACATCTGCGTAGGTTCGCCTATAAAGGCTCTGCAGACTCTCCGGATCTGTCGCATTCAGCCGGACTGCTTCATCCACGGTTTTGACTGCACTGGCGAATCCGGTTCTTTCTGTAAGTTCAGCAAGAACTTTAAGTATCCTTCCTCGTTCCTTGCTTTCGCAGTTATCCATATATATCTGCATGGTATGGGGCATCATGTCATAAATACCGCTGTTGCGCAGAGAGCGAGGTTTCCTGGCAATATATGTAAGATATGGCAGCCAGTCCATTCTTTCATGCTCATCACCGTAAAGACGCTTGTGGCGGACAACCTCGTGCATGTCTGCATCCATGACAATCACAGCAGACGATGTGATCTTAAGATTTACGATGGATTCGCAAAAAGCTGGTGAAGCGGAATAACGGTGCTTTCCTGCATCAAGGGTAAACTTGCCATATTTATCTGTTTTCTTCATTAATTTCTCTTTGCATTTCTTCCAATTCACGCTGTGCAATATCATAATATTTCTTTTCAATCACCATAATCTCCCAACTCCATAAAAAAAGAAACAGTCAACATTTTCGTTACAACTGTTTCCTTTATTTTTGAAGTCCCCGGAGCATTTGTATCACTACATTCTGTTTTTTTTCATCAAGATTATTCCAAATATTCAGAACCTCTTGTTGTGATTCTGATAAGCTTACTGGAACATCCATTCCGGCAAAGAATTGTGCCATTGTTACTCCCAGTGCATCACATATCTTTTCTACAGTAGGCATAGTTGGTAAACTTTCTTTAGCAATAATTTTTCCAATCGAAGATTGAGATATACCAGTCAATTGTGACAGCCGATATTTACTCATATCACGTTTTTTACATAAAGCTATAATATTGTCCGCAATATAATCCTCTGTACGCAAGTAAATACACCTCTTTCCGATAGTAGTTACCTTAATTGTAACTAGAAATCCGCAAAAATATTAGAGATGTATCTTACAAGTATTTACTAAGGGAAACAGTAGTATTAAAA
>ERZ1643246.1361-NODE-1361-length-26796-cov-5.223627_pt1 | contig 26796 bp, 27 predicted proteins | sample MGYA00579265_ERZ1643246 | MGnify/ENA primary metagenome ERZ1643246 (study PRJEB29033, sample SAMEA4952261) | chicken gut metagenome | biome: Broiler Chicken; feature: Gastrointestinal Tract; material: Caecum | place: Ireland | collected 2018 | study: Broiler...
AAGAAGGATGCACAGGCTGTAGAGACGAAGAAGACCATCGCCATCGAAGGATAATAATTTTATAAGTTAAGTCAGAGAAGGGCTCGGTGCCGGTAAGGCGCCGGGCTCTTTTTGTGAAGGCGACGAGCCAAAGTCCGGGATTGCCCTAGACCTTGGCGACCGCTTACAATCACCGGAAGTTTACAGGGGCGCAGTTGCCGACGAACTATACTCGTATAATTTACGACAGAATATGGAGATGGGATATTATAGAGTTATCCATTGAACAGTTGTGGATCGCGTAACAGGAAAAATGTTCAAAGAAAGGAAAACTCTATGAGAAAATCAATGTGTTTAAAGTGGATTAAAAAATACTTAAAAGAAGTTTCCGAGCAGAAAGGCGATGAAAAACATCAGAATCCTTGTGTCAAGTTCCGAGAATATGCCAAACAAGGAACATATAACCGTCTTTCGGACGATGACTACAATGAACTTCTGGCGGAGGCTGAAGAACTCTCTGATCCATGGAACAGGCAGTATTCGAAAACTTCCGCTCAGCTTTTCGCAAATTTTATATCCGAACTGAAAATAGATGAAATGAATATGCAGGCGCTGGCAGAGCTTCTGTCGGACTGTTATGAGGCTGCTCACGGAGAGTTTACAGCGGAGGATAAGGTGCCGTGGAAAGATCCGCAAGGGAAAAAAATACCGGATATATACGACTTTTCCGGGAAAGAACAAAATGACGGACGAAATGAGGAGGTCTTTATGAAAGACGTCCGTATGAAAGCTGACGGACAGACGATGAAGTTCGATCCGAATTTCGCTACAAGCCCGAAAGCGATCAAGGAATATATCTCCCGGAGGATCTACGGGCAGGAAGAAGCAGTAAAAGCTGCGTCGATCCTTCTGTACAATCACATCCTGGGAAGAAAAAGAAATCTCCTTTTTATAGGACCTACCGGTTGCGGAAAAACAGAAATATGGAGAACTCTGCAGGATATCTATCCCTGCATCAGGATCATCGACGCCACGGCCATTACGATGCAGGGATGGAGCGGAAGTTTCAAGATCCAGGATATTTTTTACGGTATGAGTACTGACGAAATAGAGAGATCCATTATCGTTTTTGATGAATTTGATAAATTCTGTGAACCGAAATTCGGATCCGGAGGAACAAACTATGCTATGGCCGGTCAGAACGAACTTTTGAAGATGATCGAAGGGGCCCGAATGTGTTTCCCTCGGGAGAAAGAAAAGTCCGCTCTTGAATTTGACAGTTCCGGTATCAGTTTTGTATTCTGCGGGAGTTTTGAAAGACTTGTCAAAGAAAAAAGCGCATATGAAGAGAATGAGATGATCGGATTCGGAAGAGATTGCAAGAAAACTGACAGCAGCCTTCAGTATGAGAAGACGATCACTCCGAAAGATCTGGTAACCTATGCCGGGATCCGTCAGGAGATCGCCGGACGTATCCAGCAGATCGTACAGCTGCATCCTATGACGGAGAAAGATTTTCTATGTATCCTGCAGGACGAACATCTCTCGCCGCTCCACACCCTGGAGAGACAGTATGGAGTTAAGATCCATCTGAATGAGGAAACGGAAAAAAGGCTGGCCGAAGATGCTGCAGAGACAGGGTTCGGAGTAAGATATCTTCACAGCCGGCTCCAGGAATATCTGGATGAACAGATATATGGAGACTGTAACAGAAGAGAATATTGGCTTGATGACCATGTTCCTTTCAAAGAAAGTATGTGATATACTTGAGCTTAGGAAAGGAAACGATATGAAAAAGGAAGAACAGAGAAAAACAGGTCAGAAAGAAACGGATAATATTGCGCTGTTAAAGTTTCGGGAGAAGCTTTTCCTGGAGGAGATGGAGCAGTACAGAGCAGGACTTACGGGAGAATATGAGAGTATTCTCCCGTATGTAAGAGACGATGACGGCCGTTACAGCGAAAAGAAAACATGTGAGTTAATTGATGAACTGACGGACTATGTCCGGCTTTACCGGAAATACGAGTCAGAAGAGTATCTGCAGAAGTTAGAGGAATCCGGAAGGTCTGACGAAGAGATAGAAGAACTGATGATCTTATTCCCTGAATTTGGACCGGATCAGGAGGCTTTTTTCCGGGCTTTTCTTTATTGTGCGCTTCGGATATCCGAGATGGATATGCTCTGTGACCCTGAAGGAAAAGATATTTCCAGGGCAACGCAGACATTTCACGATCTTCTGTGGTTTTCCGGGGAGCATTATAAGAGTCCGGAGGAACTGTATGTCGGCGAGGCGGTATCGGAGGCTCTCAGGAATGACTATGCTGATATGAAAGGAATATACAGGCCGGCTTCCTGGCTGGTCCATATGCTCACCGGAAAGGCTCTGTCAAACCTTTATCCGGAAGAACTTCAAAAGGAATATTTTCACTATATCCCCAGGGGGCTCCGGAGAGCTATAGAAGAGCTGGGGTGCACCCCGTCGGAATTTTTCCGCGCAAACTGGGAGGAGGGATTTCTTTCCGATGAGAAATTAATGAAAGAAACAGCAGAACAGGTAAAAAACCAGTTTGCGGAGCCTGAAAAGTTTGTGAAGTGCTATCTTTATTTTCGATCCAAAAGATACGATCCGCGCTATGATAGCGCTGACCCGGAATTAGTAGCAGAAGTTGTCGACATGATGAATATAGTGTACAGCCTGGACGATTATGTAAAAGCGGCGGTTCAGTTATTTACAGAAAAGAGGGGGCTTTCTCATCTGCAGGATGATGACACGTATTTTACAGCGATGACTCTGCTCCGGAGAGCGGAAAAGCAGCTGAAAAAAACGGCGATGGAAGATAGGAGAAGATTTTGTGAATGATAGTTACAGCCATTTTCATGACGGACTTTTTGAAGATTTGCGGCGTGGAGTGATGTTTTATGAAGGCCGTTCAGTATTGTGCTGTTATTTTCGGGAAGAGAAGAGAAATCACAGGAAGGTAAGAGAACGAAAAAGCATTTATGAGAAGACGGCGGTTTACGGACCGCCTGCAGTTCCTGTGGAAGAAACATGGGAAAAGGAAACATGGGGAAATGGAGAGAAGCCAGTGCGTCGATCTTCCGGACGACAGCCGGCGGTAGAGATCCTTTGCCGGTATTATGATTTTCTTGCAGATTATGAAATCTGCCGCAGACGGAGGGATCCGGTAGGCGCAGCCGAAAGCGCCGAGGCTTTTCTGGGGGAAATGCGTCGGCTGGCCGATGCGGCAAAAGTAGGAAAAAGAAGAAAAAAACCTGTTTTCGAGGAGCTGGAAAGAATGCAGGAAACATACCGGCATGAGCGGACAGAGCGTCTGGTGGAACGGATAATGGATCTCCATCTCTATGCGGAAGCTGCTCAGTTTCTGTATAATGGAGGTTACCCTTTGCCCAGGGAAACAGAAGGGGAGTATGATCTGGATTGGGAGAAACAGGAGAAGACTCGCCTGATAAAACTTGAAAGATCCAGGATAAAGACTCTTCCGATGGGGCTTTTGGACATGTATTTTTCCAGAAAGGACCTGTCCTTTCAGAAGTTATCGGCAATTAACCGGACAGCGCCTCACCAGGTATCCCGCAACATGGACATGAAAGAAGAGATAGAAGAAGTTTATCGGTTTGTCTGTGAAAAAGAGATGGATACAGCCGTTGTTCCGCTGCTGATCGACAATGATTCGGGCAGCGGGCTGTATATCATCGGCAGAGCCTATCTGAAGAGCTGGAACGGAGATGTCCGAATGCGCAGGAGAGTAAATGACATACTGGGAGACCAGACCTGCTGTTATGCCATCGTGAAATTTCTGAATCTGGAGGCGCGGCTTGATGACACTTATCTGTGGACGCCTTATTCTGTTGTGGATATGGTTTATGAAAGCTGCGATACAAATCCGGAGAATATTCTTTTTTCCGATCTTGAGAAAGCGCTGAATATATATGAAGGACAGCTTGGAGTGAGGTCGGGGAATATTCTTTACGAAAATTTTCATCTGGTCAACCAGCTTGACGAAGAAGAAAGCCTGGAACTGATTCCGCCCGGTTACAGAAAGTATTTCGATGTACCGCGGCAAGAGGAGGATATGAGGGAAGATATAAAATCATTGAAGGAAGAGTATAAAGTCAGACTAAAAAATGAGCGTTTTTGTAAAAAAAATATTGATCTGAGTTGAATTACGGGAAAAAATGAAAGTACTATAAATTTTTTACTCCCTGTCCTTTTGATGAAGAAGGACGGGGAGTTTTTTTGTAAAAAAACAAAAATTTACTACTACACAACGAAAAACACAACGACAAAAGAGAGCTGCGCTCTCCGGGTGAAAAATTGAATACATGTAAATTTAAGTAGTTAAAAGAAAGGATGTACGAAAATTATGAATAATTTAACTGATTCTACTAAATCCACAAAAATCAAACTGAGCGTCTTGAGCGGGAGTCGAGATGTAACTCCGGAAATATCACAGAAGGCCGGACGGCGCCTGGCTGTCGGTCGGTATGTGAGCGATAACGATCTAACCTCGGGAATGAATAATAACGACCTCATTATCGGCTGTTCCGGCAGTGGAAAGACAGGAGGCTATGTTATTCCGAATATACGGAGATGCCATGGCAGTATGGTCGTTACAGATACAAAAGGCCAGCTTTATCACAGGTTGAGTAAAGAGCTTTCAGATGCCGGATATAAAGTATACCTGCTCGATTTTATCAGACCGGAGCGTTCCATGGGCTATAATCCGCTGGATTACATCCAGAAGAAGACGGACAAATCTCAGACCGGACAGGATGGGCAGAACGGCAGCGCGTACTGTACAAGAGATATTGTATCACTGGCGCATATCCTGTGCCCGATCCGGCAGGATGACAGAGATCCGTTCTGGCAGCAGGCGGCTCAGACTGTGATTACATTCCTTCTTGCTTTTACACTGGAAGCGCTGGTTCCGGAAGAACATGATATGATCTCGGTTTTAAATCTGTTCCGCCAGCTGTGCGTTCCTTCTGGAAGGGCAGCAATCGAACAGTGGTGTATGGATAATCCGGCATCCTTTGCGGCAAAGAAATACGGAACATTCTGTGGTATCTATGAAGCGGATCGGACCTGGGCGTGTATACAGCAGTTTGCATCTGAGGCGCTGCAGATCTTTGATTATGAGGAGATTACGCCGATGTTCAATAACAAAGACAAATCAAAACTCCTTGACCTGCATATGATCGGCCGTGAGAAGACAGCGGTATTTCTGAATATCAGCGATACAAACCGGTATGCAGATCAGCTGGTAAATCTGTTCTATGTCCAGGCAATGCAGGTGCTCTGTGAAGATGCAGACAATATACGCCCCACGGGCCGTCTCCGGATACCGGTGCGTTTTATCCTGGATGATTTCGCTGCGAATGCATATATAGAAAACTTTGACAAGCTGATTTCTGTAATACGCTCGCGTAATGTCTCTGTCAGTGTGATTCTGCAGAATATGACACAGCTCTATTCTATGTATTCAGAAGCCGAGGCTTCCACTATACTGAATAACTGTGATCATATCCTCTATCTGGGCGGACAGGATATCCAGACAGCAGAGTATATCGGCATCCGTTCCAATAAGACGGCGGAAAATATTCTGCTTATGCCGCGCAATAAGGCGTATCTGCTTGAAAAAGGAAGTCGCGGCGAACTGGTCGATAAGATAAAACCCTATGCAGAAGATGCAAGAAAAGAACGAGACAAGCTGTAGGGCTTGTCTCGGGAAAAAACATAACACAGTGTCTTGAAAATTAGTGATAAGGAGAAGAAAAGATATGTACGAATCGCAATCACACAGAACATACGAAACCGGACAAGGCAGACGGCGATTAGCGGAGATTATGAGCATGACGTCTGACATTAAGGCGGAATATGCTGCCAAAGACGGGAACTACGAAGACGCTGCCAGATATAGAAGGGAGGCTGACTTCTGGAGATATCATTATTAAAAATTACTGAAAAGAACAATAGAATAAAAGTAAGTAAGAACCCGGTGCCAACGGCGCCGGGTTCCGATTTTTACAGTACAAAACGTCAGTTCTTCAGACAAAAATTGCAGACACAAATTTGTAATATCGACTGTTATATGGTGTTCCAATACTGACAACTAATATAGCTTTTTCAAATCTGGTTTCATTTTGGATTTTAAGATATTTACGGTCTGTTACAGACATATTTTTATACTCTGTTTCCTGATACTTGAAGCTGGCTTTTAGTTTAGTTTTTCCCTCCGTGTTCTCCTCTCGAGTAAAGACCAGATCGAATACCTCAACCATGATCAAAGAATACTCGACTGAATCCACTCGCGCCTCTGTAATGTATATATAATCATTTCCCAAAATATTTCTTTTTCTTTCTAATGGATGGATTTTCAGCACCTCATCAAGAGTCATTCTTCCGCTGATCTTAATCGGTGTATCCAAATCAAGTAAAACATTTTCCGGCTGGATACAATCATCACACATTTTCAGTATAGGCGCATCTATGACATCTAAAACTTCTACACTTCGACCATCTTCACAAATTAAAGCACTGTCTGATACAGCGCCATGACTTTCTTCGTTTTCTGTCACAAGTCTTACCCAGGCGCCATTACTCAGATCAATGCCTGCAACACAGTTATCTCCATATTTAGCCGATTTTGTTAATACTACCATCTTAATGTATTCCATAATGTATGAGTCTCCTTTGTTATATGTGGACAATTTTATCTCCTGATTCTTTACTTAAAGCTTCCGCCAGCAATCTCCTGTGACAGCATTCGGGCGTTGGTTCCGAACATAACAACAGTACATTATCATACTTAAGATATTTAGTTTTAAAAAGGTCTGAAACATTTCGCCTTTTTATTAACTCATTGTATTCAACCTCGTATTCTTCCCAACTTATTTGATTTTTTTTATACCGGTCCAGTATATCTTTCGTTGGCGCAAATGGAATCTCATGACTATATTCACAATTACAAATTTCTTTTAAGAAGAAACTTAGATCCCGTCCTTTTGTAAAACCTGCCAGTTGGGAGTGGTTATTCAATCTGACATCGATCAATATTTCTATATGATGTTCCCGGATTAAATTAAAAAAAACTTCTGCGCTCTTTTTTGTAAAACCCATTGTGAAAATCTGCATATCTGTTTTCTCCTTATACAATAGTTCTTTCTGTTTACTCTAAATGATAACCGATTTCTTTATTACGCTTCCGATAAGCTGATTTTATAATTTCTTCATCGTTTACGGGATCATTGTAATCAAATAACGATAACTGTGTTCTATCGGGGAAATATCTGTCTAATAACCGCCTGTCCAGTTCCTGCTGTGTTTGGAGCTTTCCATCTGGAAGAATATGTTGTACATCAATCCCCTCTAAAGAAAACGCCCTTGCCACCATAATAGCTCTATGACAATCAATGGGATCTTTTTCTGTGCACATTAATACAATGTTATTTCCTTTTTTTAATCCTAATTTTACATTTTCCATACCCGTGATAAATAAATCTGAACGGGATGTCTTTTCAAAGTCCAAATATCCTTCTTTACTGTATAAATCAGTATTATCTGGTCTTGCGCCAAAAAATTTACCCATAAAAAAGTATGTTATTCCTTCTGAGGCCAATGAATTCTCAAGCTGTTCCCTATTGAATGTCTCGGCATATTTTGAATATGGAGTGCTTCTTACATCAAGCAAATAATTTATCTCAAACTTTTTTAACAAATTTGCAAAATATTCAAATTCATATCGGGAATGACCAATCGTATATAACAATCCCATTATTACACGTCACCTCTTACGTTGTGTTTCTGTTTTTGATCTTTAATTTTACCACATTATCGGCTGCTTATCCACCGGAAATAACCATAAACGTATACCTGTCAGAGACAGAATGTGATATACTTAACATTATGAGAAAAAGCGACAAATTGGACAATCAGAAAAATACAGGAAAACAAGGAGGAAAAAAATATGCTGACAAAACCGGAAGCCGGATGGACAGAATTTCATCTGGAGGGAACACATACATATACGCTGAGTTATACGGACCGCATTGCGTCGGACTGGATGGGGCAGGCGATACACGGACTTGAAACCATGCTTCCATTCTGTGTGAAGGGCTTTCTGGAACCAGGACGGGTCTTATGTACGGTTAGCTACTGGAACTGTCATGTTATATACGGATCCGATGGTTCGGAACCGCTGAGCAAAAGTTATACGGACTGGGAAATTTCCCATACAAGTATGCTGCAGTTCTGCAAATATCTCAGCCATGATATCGAGGAGTATTTTGATGAGTGGGTTTTGTTTGACTGCGGCTCCTATGAGGAGAATATCAATCTGATAGATCGGGATTATATGGAGGAAGTAAGAAAAGAACTGACCGGAAAACTGGCGCGTTTAAAAGAACTGATCTCTGAAAAGGAGTGTCTGTTTAAAGAAGGTCAACATTTTATGTGATAAGACAGGGGATGGGCAGATGCAGATGTACGAAGCTTTGGAGCGTTACAAGAGAGAACTCAAAGATGAACTGGAAAACGGTTCAGCAGCCACAAAGCACTGGGAAAATATAAAGTGCAGGCTGGACTGCATAAAATATTTTCAAAAAGACGGGAACCCGGATGTTTCCGGCTTTATTGCCCAATTAGAGGCAGACCCGGGGTATGTGAATGCTTTGGCGGCTGTGACGGATACGAATAAAGATTATTTTATAAATGTACTGAAGTCTGTCAGAAAGGATCCCGAGAAAGCGGAAAAAGCATTTGGCACATTGTTTGATGAAACTTGTGACATGTGGGATCGGATTGAAGGATTTCAGAAGGATATGCGTCAGTTCCCCCGTATCTCCGGAGGTGATTTCTGGTCCGACAAGAATTATACTTCAGAGACGGCGGCCAGTATTTATCTGTGGCTTTATTGCCCGGAAAAGTATTATATCTACAGATTCTGGGAGGCACAGACGATTTCGAAAGCGCTTGGAGAAAAGGAGCGTTTCAGGATCGGAGCGGACAGAGAAAATATAAAAAGCTGTTACCGCCTGTATGATGAGATCAGGGAAGAGATCATCGGAGACAGAGAGTTGACCGGACTGCTTGAACGGCAGGATGATTATGGGAAATATGACAAGGATTGGCGTATTCTCACCGCAGATATAGTATCAGCATTCAGCATGTATGCCGCAGATTCAGAGGATAAGATCGAGATAACGAAACGCTTTTTTGACAGTTTGTCTGTGGATGACTGGCTTCGGGTAATGGAAGACGAAGATGTGTTTACACAGGATAATATAAAAGTATTGATGTATCTGAAGCACAAGGAAGAATGGCAGCGCAGGGGGTTCGTCGGACTTACCAGGGAGTATCAGAAAAAATATAATAACAATACAGATATTTTCACTGCGGGCGGAGCGCTTATGTGGCGGCTCGTGCATAAGGCCGGAAGTCCGGCTCCAAAGCAGAACGGCGAGTCCGGCATACAGCTGGTTCTGTACATTGAAAGCGATAATGACGGTGAAGTTACATACAGACTGAGAGACTCACTTGTCAGAGCGCTTAATGCGTTGGAATACACAAAAGAGGATTTCCTTTCGGATGTATATATGGGTGATCAGGATCATACAGCATTGGAGAAATATGAGGAGTTAAAAAACATCCTGATAAGGAAGAAAAATATTGTCCTTCAGGGTCCGCCCGGAGTGGGGAAAACTTTTATGGCCAAAAGGCTTGCCTATTCAATGACAGGATGGAAGGATGATGAACGGATCCGGTTTGTCCAGTTCCATCAGAACTATACCTATGAGGACTTTGTGATGGGATACAAGCCGGATGGAGACGGTTTTAAGCTTAAGGAAGGTATATTTTATAAGTTCTGTAAAAAAGCTGCAGGTGATCCTGATCGTAAGTATTTCTTTATCATCGATGAGATCAACCGGGGCAATATCAGCAAGATATTCGGAGAGCTGCTGATGCTGATCGAGAAGGAGTACCGTGGGGAAAAGATCACGATGGGTTATACGGGTAAGGAATTTTCTGTTCCGGAAAATCTTTATATTATAGGGATGATGAATACGGCGGACAGAAGCCTGGCCATGCTCGATTATGCCCTGAGGAGAAGGTTCAGTTTTTTTGACGTTAAGCCGGGATTTGATTCGGAAGGTTTTAAAATACATCAGGATAGACTGGAAAATAGGCATTTTAACGGCGTGATTAAAGAACTGAAAAAACTAAATGATGAGATTAGAAAAGATCCGCTGCTGGGACCGGGATTCTGCATCGGACACAGCTATTTTTGTGACTGTACTCCTGAGAAATGTACGGATGAATGGATCCGTTCGGTACTGGATTATGACATTTTCCCCATGTTGAAAGAGTACTGGATTGATGATGAAGACGACAGAAGATTTAAGAATTGGAAAAAAAGTTTTAAAGATGTGTTCGAACAAACAGAAAAAAGCTAATATCTGGATAAAAAATATCTATTACATGCTGGCCTATGTCTGTGACGCCCTGACATTGTCGGAGTTTAAAAATATGGAAAAGGAAGAGGACTTTGAGAACATTTATGATATGTTTGCCTCCGTGCTGGAACAGAGGATCTCATTTCAGCTGAGACGAGGACTGCACAGGGAATACCGGAGTAATACTGAAGAGATGACGGTGGTGCGCGGAAAGCTGGATATGCCCGGAACAGTTCGTAATCGGATTCAGAGGCGCTACACAGTGACCTGTGAGGTGGATGAATTTTCGGAAAATAATCTTTTCAATCAGATCATCAAAACAACCGCTTTTCTACTACTGAAACGGTCGGAAGTGGACAGACGATATAAAAGCAGACTGAGGCAGAAAATGATGTATTTTAATAATGTGGATCGCATTGATCCGAAACTGATCCGCTGGAACAGCATTTGGTATGACAGGAATAATCGGAACTACCGTCTGCTGATCGAACTGTGCAGATTTATTATAGACGGGATGGTGCTTCCGACAAAAAGGAATGGCGATTTCAGTCTGCCTTCCCTGAAGGAGGCTGTCGGATACTGGAAAGATAATGATAAGATGAATCAACTGTACGAGGCATTCGTGCGGAATTATTACAGAAGGGAATATCAGGGAACTCCCGGATTTTCTGTCGATGATGAGTGGATGGAATGGCAGGGTGACATAAAGGGAAACAGGAAGGCGGCATGGAGGCTGCCGAAGATGCACACGGATATCACACTGACCTGCGACAGGAAGGACGGCAGAAAAATACTGATCATCGATACCAAGTATTATCACGGGATCCGGAAAAAGGATGAGAAGGAAAATAAAAATACAACAGACAGTGCTGACAGACCCCGTATCCATGAGGACAATATTTATCAGATATTTGCCTATGTGAAAAACAAGGAGGAGATGGAACGAAGATACCGTGTGAAAAATAAGGAAGAGACGAAAGGAAGCCCCCGGAAAGACAAAGTAAGCGGGCTGCTTTTATATGCCAGAACGAATGAGGAAAATGTTCCCGAGAATATAAAGTACGATCTGATCGGCAGCACGATCGGGCTGGATACGCTGGATCTGAATACGGACTTTAAAGAGATATGCAGGCAACTGGACAAGATCGTCTGCGACAGCGACTATCTGTATTCTGATATCAGGAAGCAGAAGAGGTGAAAGCATGGGGTACGAGAACGACGACCTGCTGGAGGATATAAAAGAATATTTCCCCTGGTTTGACAGCTTCAGAGAAGGGCAGGAAGCGGTGATCCGGTCGGTCTTAGCGGGCCGGGATGTGCTGGCTGTCATGCCTACGGGGAGCGGTAAATCTGTCTGCTATCAGTATCCGGCAATGAAACTTCCGGGAATTACACTGGTTGTATCGCCGCTGATCGCACTGATGCAGGATCAGGTTGAGCATCTTCGGGGAGACGGGATAAAGGCCGCATGTCTGAACAGTGCGGTTCCATCCAGGGAGCGCCAGAGGATCATGCAGGAAGCGGATGACGGCAAATGTAAACTGATCTATGTATCGCCGGAGAGGCTGGCGTCTCCGGAATTTATACGTTTCGCAAGAAGGGAGGAACTCTCCCTTCTTGTTGTGGACGAGGCACACTGTATTTCGCTGTGGGGATATGATTTCCGTCCGGATTATCTGAGGATCCCGGAATTCCTTAAGCAGGTGGGGAAACGACCGGCAATCGCGGCGTTTACGGCTACGGCGTCTCCACGCGTAAGGGCTGAGGTGCAGGAGGAGCTGGGGCTTACAGATGCATTTTGCGTCGACACCGGACACCGTAGGGAGAATCTGTGTCTTTCCATCCGGCGCTATAAGTCGGAGGGAAGGAAGCGCCAGCACTTGTACCGGTATGTGGAGACGCACGGGGAACAGACAGGGATCGTATACTGTGCAACTACGGAGGCTGTTGACGATCTGTACGAACGCCTGAATGACAGAGGGTATCCGGCGGCAAAATATCACGGAAAACTCTCAGGAGCGGAGAGAAAAGAGAATATGAAGGCGTTTATGTCCGGAGAGAAGAAAGTTATGGTGGCGACGAATGCTTTTGGCATGGGAGTGGATAAGGAGGACATTCGATATGTGATCCATTTCCATATGGCAAAGGATCCGGAGAGCTATGCTCAGGAGATCGGCCGGGCAGGCCGCGATGGAAGAGACTCAGAGTGCATTCTGTATTATGCACCCCAGGATGAGGGTGTATTTCGGAGGATACTCGGTCAGAAGCGCTCGGACAGTCTGCAGAGACTGGACGGCGAGGCGGCGGACTTTTTGTTCCGGACGGGTATGAAGCGTTTTCAGGCAATGGCGGAATATGCAAGAACAGGTGTGGGAAACGATACAGATACGCTTCAGGAATGGCTGGGTGATTATCTTACCGGGAAGACCGGAGAAAATGAAACGGACAGAGAACTGGAGGAAGAAGGCGAGCGGATCAGACAGTCAATCCAGGAAGCGCGCCGGGATATCCAGGAGCTGTATACGAATGAAACGAAGATGGCGCAGCAGATACGAAAAGGGCATTACACTCCGGGAGTTAACGAAGAGATACGGATAGACAGGAAGAATGGCAGTCCGCTTGTGCATATATTCTGCCTGAGCGGCAGGCTGAGCTATTTTGACATGATGGTGGCGGATGCGGTTTATACCCTGTATTTTCTGGGAAAGAAAAAGATCTACATAAAAAATATTCTGGAACTGCTGTCAGGGGATCCGTCTGCCACGCTGAAACCAGAGAGGGGCGGCACTGAAGGGGAAAAGCAGGATAAACGCACGATGTTTGCGGAAAGTCTGGAACGAATGGCCCATACGGACATTTATATCAGCAGGAAACGGGGACCGATAGGGTCGGTCTTTGCGGATGAGAAGGAGCAGACGGAATTAAGAGGAGCGTTTCTTCCGATTCAAAAAGAGGGAAAAAACGGATACAGGATTACAGACGTTCCCCCGCTTTATCGGTATGCAGAACTGACGGGCAGTCAGTTTTACAAGATTCCACGGAGCTGGCTTTTCGTCAGGAACGAGAAGGCAGCCAAGATGCCAAATTCCATAGAAAATCTGGAACTCCGTCATTTCCTGGCGCGGCGGATCCAGCTTATCATGAGACACTGTACACAGGAGAAGATGGGATGGAAACCGCGGATCCGGCTGCAGCGGGGAGAAAGGGAACAGCCGGGCATGTATGAAATCTTAGATATAGAGTTCCCGGATGATCCGTACCGGAAGAAAAGGAAACGGGAGACTATTGAGAAAAAGATCTGTACGATCCTGGAATACTATAAGAGATACGGTGTATACGGCGTAAGCGGGTATAAATTCTATGTAGATGAATACACAGGAGGGAAAGAAGGAAATATCAGTCTGGGTATTCAATTCTTTCTTTGAAAAATGAGCGTTTTTGAAAAAATAATATCGATTTAAGTTTAGTTATGGGGAATGTTCTAAACACTATAAATCCTTTATCCCTGTCCTTTTTACAAGGGCAGGGATTTTTGTATGCAAAAAAAGGAAAAAGGATTTGCCCACAACAAAACTAAAAAACTAAATGAAAGCTTCGCTTTCCGAGTGAAATTATGAGTATATGAGTAATGAGTAAGTAGAGTATAGAGTAAATCTGTTCTCTCATCGTTACTATCTGTTATTCGGTCAGTACTACCAAAAAAAGAAAGGAGGCAGCGGTTATCATGTTATACGCTTGCGCTATGGTAGGTTACATCTATTCTTTTGTACAATTTGTAAAAATGTGTGCATTCTTATTCACTGACTCTGTGGCTATCCGTGTTTACGATAAGTCTTACCGAGACAGCGATCCAAGAATGGCCCGCCTGAAAAGATCTTACAAGGCATTCGGTAAGATGCTCCTTGGGGCTCTTGTTGCTACAGGCTTTATGATGCTTACATTCTAGCATACCTGTCGGAGAAAGGAGGTGAGTTCCCGTTTGTACAAAGGACAGAAACTCAGCATAAAGACATTTCAGAGTAATCATTCATTTACATTCATAGAGGATATGGAGACGATCCTGAGACTCACTAAGGAGCTGCTGGATATGCCGCTCTGCAAAGTCTACCATCCTGTATGGACCGAGCCTGACTTTTCGCCTGCCATATATCTGGGAGAGATTTACTGTGAAGACGGGGTGCTTCCGGCGGAATGCAGTGGGAGGCTTGACACACTCAGCTATGCGGAAGCGCTGGCGCTTCTCAGGGCAGACCTGGATCTTCCTGAGAGACGAAAGAAGCTGGAGACAGAGGGTTTCATAGATGCGCTGCTCAGGATGTATGTGTATCTGTATGTAGGCTACCTGAAAAAAGGCAACAGCAAATAACTTAGCAAATAATTTAGAAAGGAGATATGCAATGCAGGACTTATCATTAAAAAGCCTGGCTGTAGATGCAGCTATGCATAAGGGAACAGATATGAGCAGGAAGAAAAAGGAAGCCGGCCAGGCCCTGAGCAGTATTATCTTCGGGGTTACAGAGGAGAGGGGGGCGGAGAGTGTTCCGGAACTGTTCCTGAATATCAGCTTGAAGAGATTCTATGCTGTAATGTTCAAAGGCTGCCTGATGGCAAGCCGGGGGCGAAATCCGGAAAGAGCAGCGAGATATAAGAAGATTTATTCGATGATCACATTGTCTGTTCCGGGCGCAGAACGGATGACCATCGGTCAGTTCCTGCGATACATCAACGAGGAGTGTATGAACAGGGAGTGTCCTGAGGGCATAGATAAAAAGCAGTATATACAGGATATCAGCAAAGGAAAACATCTGGCAAAGCTCTTTTCGTAGATACGTTTGAGCCTATCTTAAACAACTACAAGCTGAACTGTGAATCCGTAGTCTCGAAATTATGTTCCTGAAATCAGAAAAATTCAAAGAAAAGAAAGGAGGGCATTACACATGCTCATTGTACCTAACATTATTGAAGAAACATCCAAAGGGATCCAGTCATTTACGATACAGGACTCCATGCTCAGAAACAGGGAGATCTTCCTGACAGGAGAAATTAATGAGGAATCTGCAACAGAGATCATCAGACAACTGATGTATCTTGAGAGCAGATCTTCGGATCCGGTCACCCTGTATATCAGCAGTCCGGGCGGCAGCGTTATGAGCGGCATGGCAATCTACGACTATATCGGTGTGATGCAGTCGAAGGTAAATACGGTCTGTATTGGCCTGGCGGCCAGTATGGGGGCAATTCTGTTCCTGGCAGGTGCTGAGCGGATGATCCTGCCGCACTCGAAAGTGATGATCCACGATCCGTCTTACGGCGGCAATGCCAGTATAGCCGGACAGAAGCCGCTGGAGATACAGGAACAGCTCAATAGTCTGATGAAAACACGGCAGATCCTTGCCGACGTGATCGTTGCGCGGACCGGCATGTCCAGAAAGCGCGTGCTGAATCTCACAAAGAAAGATTCCTATTTTGATGCCGAAGAGGCCGTCAGGGAAGGGCTGGCGACGCGGATACTGGATAGCGCTGTGACTTCGGACGGGTTCAGGAAGGTTCAGACCGAAGACACGCCCTTTTAGAAGAAGCAGAGGTTAAAGACCCGCGCCGTGAGGCGTCGGGTCGCCTTTTTGACTGTTTTTGCAATTGTTCAAAAATAATAAAAAAGACAGAAAATTTATAGATTTTTAATAAAATGATTGACATATAAAGAGGCGGATGGTATCATATGAAAAAACAAAGTAAACCGTTTTACTAGAGGAACAGGAGGAGATTTAAATGAAAAAATGGAACAAACTGACAATTTTCTTGATACCTATCGGAATTGCTGTGAATGTTGTGGGCGGACAGCTTGCTCTTATGCTGAAGCTCCCGGTTTTCCTGGATTCAATCGGAACATTTGTAGTAGCGGCTCTTACAGGAATCGGACCAGGTCTTATCATCGCTATCGGCACTCAGCTTATCAATGCGATCACGACGCCTACAGTACTGGCTTATATCGAAATTGGTATGTTGTTTTCTGTATGGTCATTCCTGTTTGCAAAAGGAGGAATTTATAAATCCCTCTGGAAATCAGCTCTGTGCGGCGTAGGCGTTGCGGTTGTCGACTGCTGCCTTTCTGTTCCGACAACAGCGTTTTTCCTTGGCGGATTTGCAGGAACCGGGGCAACGACTATTGCAGCCGGACTGATGGCAGCCGGATGGGGTGTATTCCCTGCAACATTTGTCAGTGAACTTGTAAGCGAGACGGCGGATAAGGTCGTATGTATGATCATTATCTTCTTTGTCCTGAAGGCGATTCCGGACAGATTAAAAGTAAAACTGCCGAATGCAAGATTTTTTGTCAAAGACGTAGAAGGATAGAGGAATTACATGGATAATAGAACATTTGCAAATCAATTTCTGGAACCGAAACGGACGGGAAATGCTGTAAAGGACCTGAATCCGTTGAGTAAACTTAATATTTTTATCGTGCTTGGACTGAGCGCGTTTTTTGCAGGAGATTACCGCTACGGCTTCGGTATGGTTATATTGCTTTTTATTGTGGCGCTTGCGGCGCGCTGCATGAAATCTTACCTGAAGGTTTACTGGAAAGTTTTGCTCTTGTTCGGAGTGTTCTTATTTGTTATAAAAGCAGCGTTTTCTCCGGGAGAGCAGATCATCTGGCAGAAGTGGGGAATCCATATTTCTGTCGAAAGCATTCAGGCAGCGCTTGTCCTGACCTCGGGAGTACTTGCTTTCTGCGGGGCGGTCATTATGTTTGTGCAGACAACAGAATGGTGTGATCTGACTTACGCTCTGGAAAAGAAAGGCCTTTCTCATACGGCATCATTTGTGATTCTGTCGTCTTTCCAGACGATCAGCGATCTTGGGGTGAACGCACATGTGATCATGGATTCTCAGAAGGCGCGGGGAATTGAGACGGAAGGTAACCTGATCCAAAGGGTGAAAGCATATATTCCTGTGATGGGGCCGCTCGTTTTAAATGCCATTTCCAGTGTGGAAGAAAAATCTATAGCGATGGACGCAAGGGCGTTTTCTGCGAAGGGAGCTCATACATATCTTATGGAATTACCGGAAGTAAAGGCCGGCGAAAAGGCTGTCGTGATCATTATTGACATATTATTTGTGCTGCTGGTCATATGGAGGATCGTCACATGGCTTATATAGAATTAAAAAACGTAACGTATACATATCCGCTGACGAAAGAGCCTGCTCTGAAAAATATAAGTTTTCCATTTGAACGTGGGAAATTCTACGGGATCATCGGAGAAAATGCGGGAGGAAAGACAACGCTCTGCAATCTTCTGCGAGGCCTTATTCCTCATTTTTATAAAGGGAAACTGGAAGGTGATGTGCTTATAGACGGAGAAGATATCCGGACCCTTGATATGGATGCGCTTTCTACACAGATGGGTTACATTTTTCAGAATCCGTTTACTCAGATCAGTGGAGTGAAGAAGACGGTTTTTGAAGAAATCGCTATGGGGATGGAAAATCTCGGAGTTCCGAAGGAGCAGATGATAAAGAAAGTGTTTGAGATCGCAGAGCTTCTGAAGATTGAGGATCTGCTTCAGAATGATCCCAATGCTCTTTCGGGCGGCCAGAGGCAGAAGGTAGCTTTTGCGTCTATTATTGCGATGGATACGGATACTTTCGTCATAGACGAACCCACATCTCAGCTTGACCCGGACGGAACGGCGGCTATTTTTGAGATCATCCATAAACTTAAGGAACTTGGAAAAACGATCATCCTTGTAGAGCATAAGATCGACCTGATGGCGCAGTATGCGGATGAGATACTGGCTCTGGAGCACGGAGAAGTGATCGCGAAAGGCAGCACGAAAGAAGTGCTTTCCGATTTTACGATTCTGGAGAAAGGTGTAATGCTGCCGCATACGGCTCTGTTTTACAGAGAATTTACCGGCAGAGGACACGCAATGGAATCCGTGCCGGTTACAAAGACTGAATGTATTGACCAGTTAAAAAGCAGAATATAGAGACAGGAGGAGCAGAGGATATGGATCAGATCGTATTGGATCATGTGAGTTTCCGTTATCCGAACGGCTTTCTGGCCAATGAGGATCTCAATCTTACGATCAATCAGGACGAGAGGGTGGCTATTGTAGGTCAGAACGGCGCGGGCAAGACGACGGCGGTAAAGCTGATGAACGGCCTGAATAAGCCGACGGAGGGCACGGTACATATTAACGGGATGGACTCAAAAGATTATACCACGGCTCAGATAGCAAAATATGTAGGATACGTGTTCCAGAATCCGGATGATCAGATTTTTAATCAGACGGTATATGACGAAATCGCATATATGCCGAAATACTATAAATATGATGAAAAAGAAGTAAAAAGACGTGTGGACGAAGCAGTCGACGTAATGGGAATCAGAGAGTTCTTAAAAAGCAATCCGTATGAGATTCCGTACACGATCCGGAAGTTTGTCGCTATTGCGTCTATTCTGGCAGTATATCCGAAATATATGATACTGGACGAGCCGACGGCAGGACAGGATATCAAGGGAACCAAAGTGCTGCAGGAACTTCTCGATTATCTTGCCGAAAAGAAAATCGGTGTGATCACGATTACCCATGATATGGAGTTCGTTGCGGATAATTTCAAACGTGTGATAGCTATGGCGCACAAGCACATTATTGCAGACGGAAGCGCAAAGGAGATATTCTCTCAGGACCGCGTGATCGAGGAAAGCAAGATCAAGCGTACAGAGATGGGGATTATAGGAGCGGAACTGGGGCTTGGAAAAGATATTCTGAACCCGGGAGAACTGGCGGATGCAGTTGAGAGCAGATTAAGGAGTTAGCGGCTTATGGAAAAGAATTACAGCAAACTGATCGAAGAGACAGTTGAGAAGAATAAACAGAAATATATTGACCATTTGCTGAAACTGGTCAGCATCGATACTCACGATATCGGTCATGGGATCGAGGGCGGTCTGGAAGGAAACGGTCAGGAATACCTGATGCAGGTGTTTGAGGAACTGAATGCGGACAAGATTGAGAAAGATCCGTTAAAAGAAGAATCTATTTTAAAGTGTAATGAACTTTATGGAGAAGGAAATACCGGACATAATTACGACAACCGTTTTAACGTATATGCAGAGATCAAGGGTCGATCAGACAAGTCTCTGTTGTTCAACGGCCATATCGACCATATGCCGGCTGATAATCTTGAGAACTGGAAGATCGATCCTCTGAAGCCGGAGGTGATAGATGATAAGATCGTGGGTCTTGGCGTGGCGGATATGAAAGCCGGACTGATGGCAGGGATCATGGGCAGTATGGTCTTAAGAGATGCGGGAATTGATTTCCCTGTGACCGTGAAATATGCCTCTGTCTGTGACGAAGAAGGCGGAGGAAACGGTTCTCTCTGTGCGGCCATGAGCGGTGTAAAAGCGGATGCTGTAGTTGTCTGCGAGCCGACGAACTACGAACTGATCGTAGCACACATGGGATGGGTGTTCTTTCAGGTGGAGGTGTCAGGGATCGCAGTGCATTCCGGGCTGAAGCTGGCAGGAGTGAATGCCATTGAGAAAGCGTATCTGCTGATGGAAGCTATCGATAAGCTGGAACATAAGTGGCTGTTAAAATACAAACATCCTCTCCTTCCGCCGCCGTCCAGCAATGTAGGCGTGATCTACGGAGGAGAAGCCGGATCCACGATACCGGATTACTGCTGTTTTAAGACATGCGTTCACTATCTGCCGAATATTATGAGCAGGGAACAGGTGATACATGAATATACCGAAGCTATCTATGAACGGTGCAGAGGCGATGAGTGGCTCAAAGACCACATGCCGAAGATATCTACGTATCAGATGGGAAATCCATTTGAGATGGAACTGGATCATCCGTTTGTCGGGGCATTTCGCGATGCATATAAGGATGCGCTCGGGAGAGACGTGAAGCTTGTAGGTTCACCGGCGGGATGCGATTCCAGAACATGGCACAACATTGTAAAATGCCCGACTCTTCAGTACGGGCCCGGTTCACTGGAGCAGTGCCATGCGATAAATGAATTTGTGACTGTAGATCAGTACCTCGATGCGATCAAAATATATGCAAATCTGATCATGGAGTGGGCGGATACGGATGCATGACCAGCCCGTGCAGTGACCGGGAAACCGGCCGGGATGAGATTTTCCTGCCGGAGAGAGGAGAGAAAATACAGTGGCAGCGGAATTATCAGAAAAATATTTTCAAATGCAGGATCTGTGCCGGGCGGCGATGGAGTATGCAAGAGAAATTGTAAAACCGGGAATGAATCTGAGAAAATTCAGGGCAATGTGCGAGCAGTATCTGCTGGATAACGGAGCGGATTCATTCTGGTGGGATAATATCGGAGCATTTATATTTTCCGGCGATGAGACGGCGGTCTCTGTATTGCCGGACAGGTATGAGGCTTCCGATAAATGCATAGAGGATAATGATATTATCACTATTGATCTGAGCCCTCAGAGAAACGGTGTATGGGGAGATTACGCCCGGACGATTATTCTTCAGGATGGAAAAGTGGTGGAAAATATTTCAGATATCCGTCAGGAAGAATGGAAAAACGGGCTCCTTATGGAAGAACTTCTCCATAATACTCTGGTGGATATTGTAAATGAAGATATGACTTTTGAAGAACTGCATGAAAGAATCAATACTCTGACAGAAGAGAAAGGGTATGTGAACCTGGACTGCCTGGGAAATTTCGGGCATTCCATCGCGGAGCGGGATGAAGACAGGATCTACAGCGAGAAAGGAAATAAAGCCAGGCTTTCTTCTGTAGCAATGTTTACGTTCGAGCCGCATATCAGTCTGCCGGGATCAAAATACGGTTTCAAGAAAGAAGATATCTATTACTTTAGCGACGGCAGGTTAAAGAGAATGTAAATATGGAGGTTTGTGATGAAAAGAGTTTTACTGGCAGGGGAATCCTGGATGAGTTATACAACACATGTGAAAGGATTTGATTCCTTTTATACTTCAACATATGAGACAGGGGAAAAGTGGCTGAAAGCTGCTCTTGAGAAGGGCGGCTACGAGGTGGATTTCCTTCCGAACCATCTGGCCAATGATGAGTTCCCGTTTACGATGGATGAGATCAGGAAGTATGACTGTGTGATACTTTCGGATATCGGGGCAAATACGCTTCTGCTTCCGGGAGCGACATTTGCCAGAAGTGAAAAGAAACCGAACAGAGCGAATCTGATCCGTGATTACGTCCTTGAAGGCGGAGCGCTGGTCATGGTCGGCGGATATCTTACATTCTCCGGTGTGGATGCAAAAGGCAAATGGCATGATACCGCCGTACAGGAAGTGCTCCCGGTGGAAGTTCTGACTGTGGATGACCGTATGGAGCACTGCGAAGGGGTCACTCCGAAAGTTGTGAAAGCCCATGAAGTGCTTGAGGGAATACCGGATACATTTCCCGACATACTGGGATATAACAAGACAATTGCAAAAGAAGGCGCGGAAGTTGTGGCGGAGGTAGAGGGCGATCCGTTTATTGCGGTAATGCAGTGTCAGAAGGGCCGATCGGCGGTTGTGACGACAGACTGCGCTCCCCACTGGGCTCCTGAAGAATTCTGTGAATGGGAATACTATGACAAACTCTGGCAGAACATTGTAAACTGGGCGACTTCTTGACTTTTCCCGGCCGTCCTGCCAAAATATAGTAAAAAGCAAGACGTGGGGGAAGTTTTCTATATGCGGAGTACATTGAAGGATATAGCAAGGCGGGCGGGCTGTTCTGTGACAACTGTCTCGCTTGTGCTGAACAATAAAGCGCATTCGATTCCGGATAATACAAAGAAAAAGGTGATGGATGCGGTCAGGGAGCTGGAATACAGGCCGAATCAGCTGGCGGTGGGGTTGATCAAGAAGCAGACAAAGACCATTGGGCTTGTGATATCAGATGTGAGCAATAATTTTTTCGCCACGCTGACAAAAGGCGTGGAGGATGAGTGTCACAGCCAGGGATGGAATCTGATTCTGTGCAATACCGGCGATCACCACGAAAGGGAAATGGAATATATCCAGACTCTGGATGACAAAGGCGCTGACGGGATTATATTGTGCTTCGCAAAAGAAGACGATGTGAAACGGGTAAAGGAGACGGCCGGACTTCTGAATCAGCTTGGTGTTCCCCATGTGATGGTTGACCGATATGTGGCGGAAGTGGAAGGCTACTATGTGTCTGTAGACCATGAGAAGGGCGGATATCTGGCAGGCAGATATTTGACCGATATGGGTCACCGGAAGATCGGATGTATCACGGGACCGGACAATCTGGAAGATTCCCGGGCCCGTACGGCCGGCTTTAAGCAGGCCCTGGAAGAGGCCGGCGTTCCTTATGATCCCGAATATATCTATGAGGGAAACTACGATATAACAAGCGGCGGTCAGGGAACGGATTATCTGATGAAGAAAGGTGTTACGGCTATTTTCGCCTACAATGAATTGTCTGCGTATGGAGTTTACCGTCAGATCAATCAGACCGGCGGCAGGATTCCCGAGGATATTTCCGTGGTAGGATATGACGATGTGGGATTTACCGATATTCTTCATCCTGCCATGACCAGTATCAGACAGCCGGTTTATGAGATGGGAAGAGAATCTGTCCGGCAGATGATCAGTATTATCAAGGAGAAGTCTGCAGAGAGAAAAAAGGTCCAGTTTGAACCGGAACTGGTGATCCGGCAGAGCGTGGCGGACTTAAGAGCATAAGGCTGGTGAGTATATGTATAGAAATAAACTTCCGTTACAGGAACAGAAACTGGCACATGTAAGAAACAGTGTCATGCATGACGTATATAAAGATATTGAAGACAACGGCCGCCTGATTTTAAGAGGCGGCCGTATTACAGATCCGAGGAATCAGACGGAAGAGGAAGGAGACCTGGTGATCCAAAACGGCGGGATCTGCCAGGAGGGGGGATCGGTCATGCCGGAAAAGGGAGACCGGATCATCGACTGTGAAGGTCTTATCGTTATGCCGGGTCTTATCGATATGCATCTGCACCTGGGGGATCTTTTTGAGGTGAGTACGGATCCTGTATTCTGCGCTGCTCAGGACGGGGTTACGATAGGGCTGTCGCCGGGAGCCGGCAACACGTTTATGTCTCCGTCTCTTCTGGGAGCAGAGATAGACAGAGGGCTTCCGGTCAGCTGCGGAGTCTATCTGGGCGCTGCAAACGTGCTGGGAACATGCATGACTACAGAAGAGCTGATACAGATGTTCCGTGGCGAGATAGATCCGGAAATACTGTCGGAAAAAATGACACGCAACAGTATCACAAATACGACAGCAGCCCTTACAGTGGGGATTAAGGATCACATGGGGCATTTTATCCTTTCAGATGAGAATATTGACAGGATCTACGAAATCACTTCCCGGGCAGGGCTGGTCTTTATGTCACACACACAGGATCCGGAACACGCGGAGAGGCTTGTATCCCTGTCGAACGGAAGACCGCTGCACCTGGGCCATGTGACGGCGGCAGGATGCGGAACGCACGGGGATCCGGTGGAAAGTCTGCAAAGAGTACTGGACCTGATCGACGGAGAACAGATCACAGGAGAGTTTGTCACCACTATGCTCCGGTCCGGCAGAGGATCCAGAGAGGGAATCCTGATGTCGGAGAAGGCTCAGCAGCTCGCTTATGACGCTCTTCGGGAAGGCAGGGTGAATATCTTGATCTCCGACGGTCAGAATCAGGCGACGATGAAGGGGTTCGGAGATACAAGAGACAATATTCCTGCTATTCTGGAACTGGCGGAGGCTGGAGTGCTGACCATGAGCCAGGCGGTGGCGGCAATGACATGTAATCCTGCAAAACTGCTGGCAAAAAGGCTTCATAATAAATGGTGGACAGAAAAGACGGGGCATCTCGGCGCAGGCGCTCTGGCCAACGTTACAGTTGTGGATCCCACTGATAAGCTTGCCGTGTATACGATCGTAAACGGCAGAATCGTGTCATTTGAAAACAGAATTGTACGAAGCGGAATGGGAGCAGGCGGCTGGGTCAGCAAATTCGGCATGGTGAAGAAGACCGGCGTCGGAGATCTGGCGATGTTCTCGGATATCCGCTGATAAGAAGAGTGAAAATATGAGAGAAAAAAACAATTGGACGCCTTCTGAAAAGAGATGCGGGGAAATGCTGGCGTCTCTGGTGAGCATCAATACCTGTCAGCCGGAGGGAAATGAAGAGCGGCTGACAGACTGGATCATTGAAAGACTGCCCCGGAAAGCGGAGTACACCCGAATCAGTCATGGAGGCGGAAGGGCTTCACTGGTAGTAAAAATAGCCGGAAGATCAGAGAAAGGCGGCGTGGCCCTGATCGGCCATATAGATACCGTGACCTGCGGCAATGTGAATGAATGGAAAGATCCGCCGCACCAGGCGGTCATAAGAGAAGGAAAACTCTATGGACGCGGTGCAGCGGATATGAAGGGCGGAGATGCTGCCATGCTTCTTGTGATGGAACAGCTCTGCGGCGAAGAGATCTGTCTGGAGAAACCGGTATACTTCTGCTTCACGGCAGATGAGGAAAACCAGGGCATCGGGATATGTGCCGTGGCGGACGGCGGCTTTTTGAAAAATGTGGATGAGGTTCTGATCTGCGAGCCGTCGGACAGCCGGATCAGCATCTGTGAGAAAGGCGCGCTCTGGCTGTCTGTTTCTGTGACCGGAGTTTCTTCCCATGCATCCCGGCCGGATCTTGGAGTCAATGCAGTGGAGGCCGCATATACATTTGCAGAACAGATCAAGCAATATATCAATGAGAAAGAGACGCATCCGATCCTCGGGGCGGCAACGGCATCTGTGACAAAGCTTACAGGAGGAATCATGACGAATATGATCCCTCCTCATGCGGAACTGGAAATGGACATTCGAACGGTTCCAGGGATATCACACAGTGATATTCTTGCGTATGCAAAGACAAGTGCGGAGAACCTGAAGGAAAGATTTCCGGGGATCAGGATGGATATTTTGGTGATGAATGACAGACCCGCGGTAGAGACGGAAGAAGATAATGCCTGTGTAAAACGCATTTTGAAGCTGGCCGATGAGATGGGGATGGACCCGGCTCCCCGGGGCACGTATTTTTATACAGATGCATCTCAGCTGATACCGAAGCTTCCGGTGCCCTTTGTAATTGCCGGACCGGGAGATGATAAACTTGCGCACTGTACGGATGAATATATCGAGATTAGCAGTGTGGCTTTATTTGCAGAGTTTTATTACCGTTATATCACGGATAATTATACGGCGCCGTAAGCGGGATTGGGAGCCGGGGAACTTTGTTCCGCCGGAAATTATGTATAGAACGTACAAGGAGAATGAATATGAAAATATTGAATTTTGGATCGCTGAATATCGACTATACATACAGTGTGGATCATATCGTGCATCCGGGAGAAACGATTACTTCCGGAAGTCTTGAGGTATTCCCGGGAGGGAAAGGGCTGAATCAGTCAATTGCACTTGCAAGAGCAGGGGCGGATGTATATCATGCAGGTCTGATCGGGGAAGACGGTATTTTCCTGAGAGATCTCTGCAGGGAAAGCGGCGTGAAGACCGGATATATCAGAGAGACAGAGACACGAACGGGAAATGCTATCATACAGGTGTCTGAAAAAGGTGAAAACTGTATTATCCTTTACCCGGGAGCGAACCGCGAACAGACGGAAGAGTATATAGATGAAGTGCTGAAAGGCTTTGGAGAAGGCGACGTCCTGCTCCTGCAAAATGAGATCAATCTTCTGGATTATCTGATCAGTAAGGGGGCAGAAAAAGGGATGAAGATCGTGCTGAACCCTTCGCCTTTTGACGAGAAGATCGCAGCCTGTGATCTGACAAAAGTAAGCCTGTTCCTGATCAATGAGGTGGAAGGGGAACAGATTACAGGAGAAAAGGAGCCGGAACAGATCCTTGCAAAAATAGGCACAATGTATCCCGGGGCGGAGACTGTGCTCACGCTTGGAGACAAAGGCTCCATATACGCAAGAGGAACAGAGCGTATCCGCCAGGAGCCGGTAAAGGTAAAAACGGTGGATACCACTGCGGCGGGAGATACATTTACAGGATATTATCTGGCTGCGGTAATGGAAGGAAAGGATAAGCCGCAGGCCATGAAAGAAGCGGCTTATGCGGCGGCGCTTGCCGTTTCCGGTAAAGGCGCGTCCTCCTCCATTCCGGTAAAGAAAGATGTGGAACTATTCATGAATAAAAGCCAGTGTTAGTCTGCAGGTTATGTTTTGAATCTAAGCGGCAGAGGCCCATATGATAAACAGATACATACAGTGTCATCATGGGCGCCATCATGGATACCG
>ERZ1643246.1362-NODE-1362-length-26795-cov-28.937061_pt1 | contig 26795 bp, 23 predicted proteins | sample MGYA00579265_ERZ1643246 | MGnify/ENA primary metagenome ERZ1643246 (study PRJEB29033, sample SAMEA4952261) | chicken gut metagenome | biome: Broiler Chicken; feature: Gastrointestinal Tract; material: Caecum | place: Ireland | collected 2018 | study: Broiler...
GCAGAATCGGATACGCCATTTTATTGATGTTTTTTAATTCCGGTTTCTTCATATTCTATTCTCTCCTTAATAATCCATAGATCAGAAGGGAGAGCTCTGAACCGGCTATCATCGTTCAGCCTACTCTCCCAGTAGGCTGAAACCATGCGCATAAGACATTCTTTCTGTCACCTCTTTCTTCTCGATTTCATTGTTTTGAAATAACCATTCATCCGGCCAGACGGTTGCGATTCAAAACAGTAAAAGATTCTTAGTTCCAATTATAGTGTCATACTGCAGACTTTTCAACTTCTTTTCCGACCGGCTTTGTATGACATTGTAACAGTTCAGTCGACTGAACTGTTGCAGGAAATCCACAGCAATTCCGATGTTCTCCGATACTGTGTCGGCGACTGTCCGTAAATATCCCGAAATGCAGCCGAAAATTTGCTTGTATTCTGATACCCAACCGTCTCGGCGATCTGCGCGATACTCTGCCCGGTCGTGGCCAGAAGAAACGCGGCCTCCTCCATCCTTCTTCGTTTCAGATGGGCATAGGGGGATTCTCCGTAAATCTGCTGAAAATACTTTTTGACGGTAGAAATTCCCACACCGTATTCCTGTGCCAGATCCGGAACGGAGCGCCGTACTCTCAGATCTTCCGTCAGCCAGGCCTCCATTTCCCGGACTCTGTCTGTCATATTCCTGCTGTGATAGCCGCCTTCCGCCGAACGCGCTGCCTTATGCCGCTCATAGAGGAAAAACATCAGTTCCGCAGTCTTCAGCCGATAATACGCCATCGCCCCGCCTGCGGGAATCTCGTACATTTCCGCAAAAATATGCTGAATCCTGGTGTCCGACCTGAGCAGCAGAAACGACTGAACCGACAGCATACTCTGAAACAGCTCCGTCAGTTTCGGAGCTCCTTCTCCCAGCATCCGGAACAGAGCCTGCTCCGCATCCTCTGGTTCCACTACAAGGCTGATTCCCTGATACAGCTTCTGGCTGAAACGACTGTGAACCGGAGGCCGCCCCATATCACTGACCGCAAAATCCTGAGACCCAAGCCAGATAATCCGCCCGTCTCCCATCGTACACTCATAACGTCCGGTCCTGCAGTGATTGATCTCGATCATCCCAGGGCATCTGCTCTCTCCGGGAAATTCATGGCTTGTGTGAAAGTCATTGAAAATCAGCGTCACACCGGGCATTACGGTGTACGCTGTCATGGTCCCGTAACCATCTGCAAAATCCAGACGGTACACAGAAGAATGTTCCGAACGTGTGAGCAGTACAGATTCTCCCGGAAAAATTCGATCCTTACGCTTCTGCGGCATGTTTTTCTCCTCCTGACTTCCGATGTCCCAGAGACTTCTCTGATTTATTAGTTAGTATTTGCTAACCATATTGTAGCAGGATTTCCTTCCTCCGTCAAATTTCTGCTTCCCGCGAGTGCGCATCCCGCGGAATATTTCATATAACAGGAAACGCAGTTTCCTGTTATACGAAAAAACGCTGTCCCGCAGACGACGATACGTCCGCAGAACAGCGGTCTTTCATGAACCGTTGACTTCACGGTCTTTCTCCGTGCGTTAGAAGATTCGAACTCCCGACCTTTTGGTCCGTAGCCAAACGCTCTATCCAGCTGAGCTAAACGCACATATTTTAATGGCCTCATCAACATTAAATATTGTACAGTATTGTTTCTGAATTGTCAAGATTTTTTTTAATCTTTACGCAGAATTTTCTCCATCGGCTTTCCCTTGGCCAGCTCGTCAATCAGCTTGTCCAGCCGGCGGATCTCCCGCATCAGAGGGTCCTCCACCGTCTCCACCCGCACCTTGCATACCACTCCTGTAATCAGGCTGCGGTTTGGATTCAGCGCCGGCGCATGACGGAAAAAATCCCCATAGCTGATCTCATTTTCCGCACACTTCTCAATTTCCTCCCGGGAGTAGCCGGTAAGCCAGGTGATCACGCAGTTCACCTCTTCCACTGTTCTTCCCTTTTTCACCGCCTTGTTCACCAGCAGCGGATAAATTTTCCCGAAACTCATCTCATACACATTCGCCATACCTGCCTCCTCCTGAAGTACTCGCCCTATCCTTCTGACAGATCCGGAAACCAACCTCCGGCTATGATTCCTCTGCCTTATGATCACTATACTATACTATCTCTTCCCGTGTCCAGTAACAATTCAGCCAGCTGAACTGTAACTGTGTCCGTCAATGGCCGGATGAAATCAAGTGACATTCCGGTCTTACCATGTTACAATGAGACTGCCAGACACTACATAAAAGGAGAACAACGTAATATGATAACAACCATTCTCTTCGATCTTGACGGAACTCTGCTCCCGATGGATCAGGAACTTTTTATCAAAACCTATTTTAAAGCCCTTGCGGCACGCTTTGCGCCGCTGGGTTATGATCCTCAGGAACTGATCGACGGCGTCTGGAAAGGCACCCAGGCAATGGTAAAAAACACCGGCGAACAGACAAACGAGGCAGTCTTCTGGAACACCTTCGCAGAACTGTTCGGCGAACAGATCCGCGACGACATCCCGGTTTTCGAAGACTTCTACCGCAACGAATTCCAGCAGGCCCGGAGCGTCTGCGGCAAAAACCCGAAAGCAAAAGAAACCGTTGATCGCGCCCGGGCTCTGGGATACCGCGTCATCCTGGCCACCAATCCCCTCTTCCCGTCGATCGCCACCGAATCCCGTATTCGCTGGGCCGGCCTGGAACCGGAAGACTTCGAATTCTACACAACCTACGAAAACTCCAGCTACTGCAAACCAAACCCGGCATACTTCCAGGACATCCTGACCCAGGCCAACCTGCGCCCCGAAGAATGCCTGATTGTAGGAAACGACACCTCCGAAGACCTCGCCGCCGCCACCCTCGGCATCCAGGCCTTCCTCCTGACCGACTGCCTGATCAACCGAAACTTCATCGACATCACCCAATACCCCCACGGCAGTTTCGACACCCTGATCACCTACCTGAACACCCTCCACACCCCCGTCCACCCCTGAAGTCCATTCCCGAAAGCCCCCGCCTCCGCGCTTTCTCCCCTTTCGCCTTAGAACGCCAGAACCCGACTCCGGACATGTGACAGGCGTGTGCGGCGGCATCCGGGAACTCGGCTGGAAACACTTAACGGCCGGAAAGCCTTTCGGGCAGGTCAGGCGAAGTGCTGCACGCACTGAGCCTGAGGAGCGCTGAATCGGGAATGCATCAAGCATTCCTGATGAATCGCTCCGATACCTGTTCGAAAGGCTTTCCGGCCGCTTAGTATTTTCCCGGTTACAGTTCATCCAGGTCTGTGCATTCACTGCACGGACCGTATGAAAGTATTGTGCCTGCAGTCATCCGGTCCATCGCAAAGCGATTTTTCATGGCCGGATGACATAACAGTTCAGCTGGCTGAACTGTTACTTTTCCCGAGTTCCCGGCCGCCCGCCGCACACACCTGTCACATGCCCGGGGCCGGGTTCGTCCCGTCCGTTCTTACGCGAATTTATTTCCTGTTTATGTTGTTTTTGTTGGTCAACCGCAACCGCGCCATCGCTCTTGCCAGGGAGGCCTGCGTATGATAATACTCCTGCAGACTCTGCTTCTGCCGGAGCTGCTCCTCCGCACGTTCCTTCGCTTCCCTCGCCCGCAGTGCGTCAATCTCTTCCGGACGCTCGGCAAACTCCACCAGAATCGTCACACGGTTATTGATCACCTGGGTGAATCCCGTTCCAATCACTGCCTCCTGCCACGCTCCGTCCTCGGTCTGAAAACGGATGGTACCTGTATCGGTGGCAATCATCATATCAGAATGATGCGCCATGATCGCATGCTCCCCGTCCACCGCCGGGAGTACCACATAGGTACATTTTCCTTTAAAAAACACACGATCCGCCGCAATGACTCTCAAAAAGAAGGTATTCTTTCCTGCATTCTCTGCCATCGGTCATCCTCCCTTTCTTTACGCGTCCGCCTGCAGTGTCTTCGCTTTCTCAATCACGTCGTCGATGGTTCCCACGTTAAAGAACGCCGCCTCCGGATACTGATCCATCTCACCGTTGATGATCATCTTGAATCCGCGAATCGTCTCCTTCAGCGGAACGTATTTGCCCGGTACACCGGTAAATGTCTCAGCCACATGGAACGGCTGGGACAGAAATCTCTGAATCTTTCTCGCCCGGTATACCGTCTGCTTGTCTTCCTCGGACAGCTCCTCCATACCGAGAATCGCGATGATATCCTGCAGTTCCTTATACTTCTGCAGAATCTCCTGCACACGGCGGGCCACCTCATAGTGTTCTTCTCCGACCACATCCGCTTCCAGGATTCTGGATGTGGACTCCAGCGGATCTACCGCCGGATAAATACCCTGCTCCACGATCTTACGGGAAAGTACCGTTGTCGCATCCAGATGTGCGAAGGTCGTCGCCGGAGCCGGGTCGGTCAGGTCGTCGGCCGGCACATAAACTGCCTGCACGGAAGTGACAGAACCGTTTTTCGTAGATGCGATCCGCTCCTGAAGCTCACCTACATCCGTCGCCAGTGTGGGCTGATATCCAACCGCAGAAGGCATACGTCCCAGCAGTGCGGAAACCTCCGAGCCGGCCTGCACGAAACGGAAAATATTGTCGATAAACAGAAGCACGTTCTGATGCTCCTCGTCACGGAAATATTCTGCCATTGTCAGTCCTGTCTCCGCCACACGCATACGCGCTCCCGGCGGCTCGTTCATCTGTCCGAACACCAGCGCCGTTTTTTCGAGAACACCGGATTCCTTCATCTCACACCACAGGTCATTTCCCTCACGGGAACGCTCTCCGACGCCGGTGAAGATCGAGTATCCGCCGTGCTCCGTGGCGATATTCGTGATCAGCTCCTGAATCAGGACTGTCTTTCCTACTCCGGCGCCTCCGAACAGACCGATCTTACCGCCCTTTGCATAGGGAGCCAGAAGGTCAATAACCTTGATTCCTGTCTCCAGCACCTCAACCACCGGGCTCTGATCCTCGAAGGTCGGCGGATCTCTGTGGATGACCCAATGCTTCGTATCCGCCAGATCTTCCCCTCCGTCGATGGTTTCACCCAGCACGTTGAAGAGACGTCCCAGTGTCTTGTCCCCCACCGGTACCGAAATGCCGGCGCCGGTAGGAACGACTTCCATATCCTTGCAGAGCCCTTCGCTTGCCGACAGCATAATACAGCGAACTGTATTGTTCCCGATATGCTGTGCAACCTCCATCACGCATGTTTTCTCTCCGTTCTGGACGGTAAGGGCATCTTTAATCATAGGAAGATCGTTATTCTCAAATTCTACGTCTACAACAGGTCCCATGACCTGTACAATCTTTCCATTCTTCATACGATTTTTCCCTCTATTTCTTTTTCTGTGCTCTGGCTCCGCCGATTACCTCGGTGATCTCCTGGGTAATGCCGGCCTGTCTCGCACGGTTATAGGAAATGTTCAGTTCCCTCAGGATCTCCTTTGCGCTCTCTGTGGAATTCTGCATCGCGATCATCCGGGAATTCTGCTCGCTGGAATAAGATTCCACCAGGCAGCTGTAGATCATACCGGTAATATAATTGGGCACGATCATATCCAGCACGGCTTCCTCGGAAGGCACCATCTCGATCTCCTCCTGATGGATGTCCAGAATCGCAGGCGTATTTACCTGAAAGGTTGCCTTTTTCAGCGGAAGCAGCTGAATCATTCTGGGCTCCATTACAACAGAATTATTCATCTGGGTAAAAATAATATAGATCTCATCCAGCTCACCCTGATTGAATTTGTCCACCATCAGTTCCGAGATGATCCGGGCCCGGTGCATCGTCGGCTTCTGTACCGTATAGTGAAACTGAGTGTCAATCGCCATATTCCGCTTCGTAAAATACTGGCGTCCCATTTCACCCAGGACAAACAGATAATTGTCACAGTCATTCTCCGCCATCTGATCCTCGGCAATTTTCTCCACATTGTGATTGTAGGCGCCTGCCATACCTTTATCGCCGGTAATCACCATATATCCGATTTTCCGGTTTTTTCCCTGAATCGCCTGCCGCTCGTCAAAATAGCGGTGTTCCAGATCCGGCACATGGCGCAGCGTACGGGAAATCGCACTCTGAAGCGCATAATAGTACGGTTCGGTATCCTCGAGGGCTTTCTTCGCCTTCTTCAGCTTGGAAGAGGAAATCGTATACATGGCGTTTGTGATCTTCATCGTATCCTGAACGCTTCGGATTCTGTCCTGGATTTCCTTCATATTTGCCATAGCTTAACACCTGCTCTTATCTTTAAATTCCTCTGCGGCGTTCTCGATTTTTGCAATCAGTTCATCGCTGAGAACTTTTTTCTCCTCGATCTCCTGTCCGATTTCCGGATAGCTGCGCTCAAAAAACTCCAGCATTTCCATCTGATAGCTCTTCATTTTCCGCGGTTCCACATGCATCATCTTCTTGTGCGTCGCCGCCACCAGGGTGATTACCTGCTGGGACATGCTCAGCGGATGGCACAGCGGCTGCTTCAGCAGCTCCATCAGTCCTTTTCCGTACTGCAGCTGCTCTTTTGTCGTATCGTCCAGATCCGAGGAGAACTGTGTGAATACTTCCATCTCACGGTACTGGGCAAGGTCGATACGAATGGATCCCGCCGCCTTTTTCATCGCTTTCGTCTGCGCCGCTCCGCCGACACGGGATACGGAAAGACCCACATTGACCGCCGGGCGCATACCGGAGTTGAACAGATCGCTCTCCAGGAAAATCTGTCCGTCTGTGATGGAAATCACGTTCGTCGGAATATAGGCGGAAACGTCTCCGGCCTGTGTCTCAATGATGGGAAGCGCCGTAATGGATCCGCCGCCCAGCTCATCGGAGAGACGGCTGGAACGCTCCAGCAGCCTTGAATGAAGATAGAAGACGTCTCCCGGATATGCCTCACGGCCCGGTGAACGCTCCAGCAGCAGAGACAACGCACGGTATGCAACCGCATGCTTGGACAGATCATCGTAGACGATCAGTACGTCCTTCCCCTGATGCATGAAATACTCGGCCATAGATGTGCCTGCATACGGCACAATATACTGCAGCGGCGCACAGTCACTGGCAGTCGCCGCCATGACAATGGAATACTCCATCGCTCCGTGTTTTTCCAGGCTGGAAACCACCTGAGCGATCGTAGACGCCTTCTGTCCGATGGCAACATAGATACAGATTACGCCTTTCCCCTTCTGGTTGATCATCGTATCTGTCGCTATGGAAGTCTTTCCTGTCTGACGATCGCCGATGATCAGCTCACGCTGTCCGCGGCCGATCGGGAACATGGAATCGATCGCCAGAATACCTGTCTCCATCGGCGTATCCACCGATTTACGATCTACGATTCCCGGAGCCTCCTGCTCAATGGGACGGTAGCCGTCCGCCGCAATCGGTCCCTTTCCGTCAATAGGTTCTCCCAGCGCATTGACAACGCGGCCGATAAACTGATCGCCCACCGGCACGCCGGCCTTTTTCTGTGTACGGGCCACTTTGGTTCCTTCCTTGATGCCCGTATCTTTACCAAACAGGATAACGCCGATCTGATTTCTTCGGATATCCTGCACCATGCCTTTCAGACCATTCTCGAAGGTCACGATCTCGCCGTACATAGCATGATCGATGCCGTATACGTTGGCGATTCCGTCACCGACAGAGATGACAGTGCCTGTCTCCTGGTCCCGGGCAATGGCGTCATAGTTCTCTATTTCTTCTTTCAGAATCGAAATAATTTCTTCTGAATTGATTGAACTCAACTCGCTCACCTCCGGATTATTTTCTGTGTCATCTGCCGCAGACGTCCCTGCAGACTCCAGTCGTATTCACTGCTGCCCACCTTCAGGATGAAACCGCCGATCAGCTCCGGGCACTCAGTCAGCTCAAGGTTCACTTTTCCGCACTGGTACTTTTTCTTCAGGAACTGTCTGATCTTCTCCATCTGCTCTTCCTTCGGCAAAGTAACGTAACACAACGTTGCATTCAGGATCTTCTCCTGCCGGTCTGCATATTCCCGGTAAGCCCGGAAGATTTCCTGCGCATTTGCGGCCTGCTGATGGTCGCACATATTCTTTAAAAAGTTCTGCATTTCTCCGGGGAAAATCCGCCCGATCAGACGATGCTTCGTCTCCTTCGGAATCGTCGGATCCTCCAGCGACTTCTGAACCTGCGGCACATCCTCCAGAATCTGTCTGGTCTCTGACACAGCTTCCCGGCTGATCTTCAGTTCATACAGAACCACTGCATAACTAATTGAGGTCTGTGTCATCATTCTCACCTGCTTTGTCCAGGAACTGGTCATATAGTAACCGGTCGCTCTCTGCGCCGCTCTTATCCCGGAGAATCTTCTCAGCCGCCGTCATTGCCAGTCCGGCAACCTCAGACTCCATCTCGCGCATCGCTTTCTCGCGTTCCAGCGCAACGGTCTCCCTGGCCTTTCCGACAATGGATTTTGCCTCATCGTTTGCCTGATTCAGAATCTTATCGCGCTCAAACTGCGCATCTTTCTTTGCCTGTTCCACCATCCGGTCGGATTCCGTCTGAACGGCAGCGATCTGATTCTCATACTTCTCCTTCAGCTGTATGGCCTCGGACTCTCTGGTGCTGGCATTATTCAACATCCCGTCCACCTTCGCCTGACGCTGCGCCAGAATATTGTCCAGCGGTTTGATCAGGAATTTCTTCAGAAGGAAGTAAAGGATCAGTATATTAATAATAATATATACCAGATTGATATCGATTCTTAACACCTGTCGCACCTGCCTTTTCTTGATTTCGTGTTAGCCAGATTGATTAAAGTACGAAGATCAGCAGCAGGCCGATAACAAAACCGTAAATAGCGGTCGCCTCTGCAAGAGCCGCACCCAGCAGCAGAGTCTTGCTGATTTTTCCTTCTGCTTCCGGCTGTCTTGCAACTGCTTCCGTTGCTTTTCCTGTTGCCAGGCCGATACCTACGCCTGCTCCGATACCTGTTAATGCTGCGATTGCTGCTCCGATTGCTACTAAATATTCCATGATTTTTTCTCCTTCTAACTTATTTCTTTTTTTCTGTTCAGATTTCTGAATCGCTGTGATTCGTATTCCGGCAAATCTGTGTCTTTCGGAAACGGGCTTCCGCACTGCTGTCAGGTGCTCTCACACCGCCTGATGCTGCTGTCTGCGGAAAATCTTTTCTTGCCGGATCCGTTTCCTTTCCTTGTCAGTCCTCCACCTGTTCCTTTATAAACAGAGAGGTCAGGAAAACAAAAACATACGCCTGGATCAGGCCGTCAAATACGTCAAAATACAGGCTGAACGGAATCGGGACGATTACGGGGATCACTCCCTTAATCAGTTCCATAACCACAAAGCCTCCGAGGATATTTCCGAACAATCGCATACACAATGAGACGGGACGGATAAAAATCTCCATCACATTGATCGGCGCGATCATCGGCATAGGTTCCGCGAAGGATTTCAGCCATCCTTTGACACCACGGGAATGAATACCGGAGTATTCAATCAGAAGAATGCTCATGAGCGCAAGGGCGATGGTAACATTCATGTCTTTGGTCGGCGGTTTGAAGCCGAGCAGACCAATCATGTTGGATACTCCAAGATATAGAATCACGGTAATCATATAATTGGTATACCGCTTTCCCTTTTCACCCAGAATATCTTCAAAGAATCCTTTGATCCAGCAGTAAAAGGATTCCAGCGCCAGCTGTTTCTTACCCGGATGATCCGCACTGAGATCGTGGGTCAGCCAGATCGACAGCAGCACCAACGCCGCCATAATGATCCATGTCACGACGACCGATTCATCGATATCTCCCAGAATCGGAAGACGAAACGCCGTCTGACAGGTCAGCTGCTCAATTAAATCATCTTTAAATTCTGCCGTGTTGCTCCCTCCCTTCTGAACTTTTGTGACAGTTCAAACAGCTGAACCGTTACAATTCTTTTTTGAAAGTCCTGAGAATTCTTGCAACAGTTCAGCTGGCTGAACTGTTGCGAACTCTCCCCGGTTTTTCAGAATTCTGACAACCGGCATAATTACTGCGGCAGAAAATTTCCCGCCGCAGCATACTTTGAATTCCCAATTACTTTCTACTTATTTCATATAAGTTTAATATAAGTTACTGCGAATTTTAGATTTTGTCAATTCCTGCCGCTTCTTTTTTTCCTGCACAAAGAATTTCCGTTTTTTTATCTCTTTTATACATTGAAATTTTTAAAAAAAGTTTTTTTTTGGTCGGAATACCCATTGAATGTTTCTTCTTTTTATGTATTTTACCAATTCCCCCATTTTTTAAGATAAAACTTCGATTTAAAATCACAAAAAAATTAGTGAAAAAGTCATTTTCTGCGGCAGTTCAGCCGACAGAACGATTGCCGTTTTTCGCAAAAAAAGCCGGAGCCCACAGCCATTCAGAACTGTGGACTCCGGCGCCGTCCGTGCCGTCGGACCGCCGGGATTTTCTCCTCTCCGGATCTTCTCCGAACCGGCTCAACCGCCTTTCGTTTTTACAAGATATCCCCGCTCCGCCAGCGCCTGCCGGATCTGTTCCAGCGTCTCGTCAGAATCCGCGCTGACCGTGTGGTAATGAACGCCGCTGGTAATATTTTTCAGCGGGCTGGATCTTCCCTCGCGGAGTTCCCGGCAGAAAGCCTCCACCTTTCGCCGGGAACTCACGTTCAGCTCCGCCCGGATCTTTCCGTATATCTCATGCTGCACAAAGACGTCCATCACAACGCCTCCGAGATCCACCATCACATTCAGCTCATCCTCGATCTGCTGGTCTGTATGACAGACCTGAAACACTCTCTGCACCTGGCAGAGATAGCCTCTGTTTGTGGCGATGATTCCATAGCCTTTCTCCCGGAGCGCTCCGATATCCTGTACGATTACCTGCCGGCTCACTCCGCATTTTTCAGCCAGCAGCGAACCGGACACAGGCCTTCGGCTCTCCCGGATATATTCCAGGATTTCCCGCCGTCTCTCTTCCTGTCCCATAGATTCCTCCTAAAACAGGCTGCCGATCTGATAGATCAGAACCGCGGCAATCCATGCAACGGCGAACTGGAAGACAATACAGAGCCCTGTCCATTTCCAGCTGTTGGATTCCCGGCGGATCGTCGCCAGCGCCGCGATACAGGGCGTATACAGCAGTGCAAACACCATCAGGCAGTAAGCGTTGAGGCTCGTAAAACCGGCGCCTCCCAGCATGGCTCCCAGCGCAGCCATTCCTTCGCCGGAGGTAATGTTTCCGATTCCGAACAGTACAGAACAGCTGGACACAACCACTTCTTTCGCAGAAATTCCGGCAATCAGCGCCACCACAATCTGCCAGTATCCCAGTCCTGCCGGCCGGAACAGCGGCACAATCACTTTTCCCACCGCCGCGCCAAAGCTCTGCTGAATCTCTGTGGTATAACCGTCTGCCCCGAAGTTCAGCAGGAACCACATGAGGATGGACGCGATAAAGATCGTGGTGCCCGCTTTGGTCAGATAATCTTTTACCTTCTCCCAGACATAAATCGCAATGGTCCGCGCACTGGGAGCCTTATACTCCGGAAGCTCGATCAGAAGATTATACTGGCTCTTTCCTTTGTCTGCAATATGTACGATGTATGCCACCAGAATCGCCACCGCAAGTCCGAGCACATACATGGAATACGCCGCGATCATCGCATGCTCCCCGAAAAACGCCTGAGAAAACAGCAGGTAAATCGGGAGCCGCGCACTGCAGGACATAAACGGAGTCACCAGCATGGTCCGAAGCCTGTCATGTCTGTTTTCCAGCGCCCGGGACGCCATGATCGCAGGCACCGTACATCCGAAGCCGAGGATCATCGGGATAAACGCTCTTCCCGACAGTCCCACCTTTCCCATGAGTCCGTCCATCACATAGGCAACCCTCGCCATGTAACCGCTGTCCTCCAGAAATGCAAGTGCAAGGAACAGAATAAAGATATTCGGCAGGAACGTCAGAATACCTCCGACTCCTGAGATGATACCATCCACAATCAGGGAACGCAGCGCCTGGCTGACTTCCATTGCCTCCAGCAGTGTTCCCACCCGGTCGGACAGCAGTTCAATAAACAGAGCCATATAATCCTTCAGCCAGTCTCCGATCGTAAACGTCAGGAAAAATACCACGCCCATAATCGCAAGAAAAATCGGAAGTCCCAGCCACTGATTCGTCAGAATGGAGTCCGCCCGGTCGGTGGCCGCCGCTTTTTCCTCTCTGTGGACGACGACCTCCGCCATAATCTCCTCGATAAAATCGTATTTCTCGTTGATAATCTGCTGTTCATAATGACAGACAAATCCTTCCGGAAGATCAATGGGATACTTCTCCGTCACCTCGGCGTCTCCCTCAAGAATCTTCAGCGCATGCCAGCGGTGATTAAACAGATCCGGATACTTTTCCTTCAGCTTCTCCTTGACGATATCGATCTTGTCCTCGATCTCGTCACTGTAAACCATCGCAAACTCCTGATGATGGTCATGGGGATGCTGAGACTGACGGTTGCCGTGATGATGAATCACAGGAGTTTTCTCCTCCGGATTCTGATGATGAACCGCCGCATGCATCAGAATATCCAGCCCCCGCCGTTTCCTTGCGCTGACCGGAACGACAGGTATGCCCAGCATCTCCGGAAGGCGGTGCAGGTCGATCTCCATGCCCCGTTTTTCCACGATATCCATCATGTTCAGAGCCAGTACCACCGGTTTTCCCAGCTCGATCAGCTGCAGCGTCAGGTAGAGGTTCCGCTCCAGCGCCGAGGCGTCCGCAACGTCGATGATCACATCCACAGCGTCGCTGAGAATATACTCCCGGGATACTTTTTCCTCCATTGTGTAGGAGGTCAGACTGTAAGTTCCGGGGAGATCCACCAGCTTCATCCGGTAATCCTGGAATTTAAAGCTTCCCTCCACTTTTTCCACCGTCACGCCCGGCCAGTTGGCGACCTTCAGGTTTGCGCCGGTGTAAGCGTTGAACAGCGTCGTCTTTCCGCAGTTGGGATTTCCGATAAACGCCACATTCAGAAATTTGTCACTCATCCTTCTGTCCCTCCCCCACTTCAATATTTTCCGCAAGCATTCTTCCGACTGCAAACCGTGTTCCGCGGATCTTCACAATCATCGCCCCGTGGCGTTTCCGGTTCATCACCAGAATCCTGCTCCCGCAGGTCAGGCCCAGCGCCTGAAGTCTGCGCTCCATGTCTACCGGCAGCGACATGCCGGTGACTGTATACGTCTTTTCTGTCTGTGCTTCTCTCAATTTCATAACTTCTCTCCACCTTGTAAAAAGCAGCCTGCCTGAGCTGTCGGGCAGCGCTGCTGTAAGCTTGTCAATATACCCGTAAAAATACTATCACAATCCCCTGTCCATTTCAAGACCACCCCTTTCCGTTCCGAAAAGCCGACGGAGGACAGCCGAACTGCCTTTTAAACAGTCTGCTGAACTGAAATTCATCATAAAACCCAAAGCTCTGGGCAATGTCACGAAGCCCTCTCCCCTGATCCTGCCGGAGCAGGGAGCGGGCCATGTCAAGCTTCATCTGCATCTGATACTGATGGATGGATTTTCCGGTATATTTTCTGAAACGGCTGCTGATCGTCCGAATACTGAATCCATAATCCTCCGCCAGATCCGCCGGTGAAAAAAAGCGTTCGGGAGAGCTGTAGAATCGCTGCACAATTTCCCGCATCAGCGGATCTGCATTTTTGCTTTCTTCCTTCTTCTCCACAGCAAGCTCGCACAAAATCAGTTCCAGCAGCGCCGTGGTCCGCACCTCCTTTCCGGATCCTCCTGACCAGAAGGCTTCCAGCATTCGCTCAAACAGGCCCGGAATCTCCCGGCTGCCGCTGCAGTCAAAGAGTTTCGAAATCCACATGCCGTTCCCCTCGCCGGTTCCGTCTCTGTCCAGCCGTTGGAAATGAATATACACGTTCCGCATGCCGGGGGTACACCTCTCCCTGCTGAAATGATGCTTACCCGGTTCCAGAAGCAGGATCTGCCCCTTCCGGAGCGGCCAGCATCTGTCTTCTTCCCAGATCTCCCAGCTTCCTTCCGTCAGATACAGCAGGTCGTAAACCTCCATCACCCGGTCCGGGTGAAAAATCCCTTCGGGACTGTAATTGATATTGCACTCGCAGACGCGCCGTCTCTGTCCCATATCCAGAAATATCATTCCATCCTCCTTTTCCCCGCAAACAGACTGTAACAGTTCAGCTGCCTGAACTGTTGCAACATATTTCTTATATTGCCGAATTATACATGTTTTTTCTCTGTTTGTCCATTTCCTTTTTTCACTGAACTGATATGATAGGATTATAACACAGTGATCCCGGAAGACGCCGCCGCAAAGCCGCAGATGTCCCGCCGCAGACCCTGGGCATCCGCGGTTCAGACAATCCGGAGCAGCCTCGGACAACGGGATCGGGAAAGGAGAATCCTACCTATGGTAAAAAAACAGGAACACGAGATCTCTCTCACGAGCTTTCAGATTCAGGACAGCTTCTGGTCTTATTTCCAGAACCTTGTCAAAGATGTGGTCATCCCTTATCAGGAACAGATCCTGAACGATGAACTCCCGGATGTGGAGAAAAGCCATGCGATCGAAAACTTCCGGATCGCGGCAGGAAAATCTGACGGGGAGTACTATGGAATGGTATTCCAGGACAGCGACCTGGCCAAATGGCTGGAAGCCGTCGCTTACTCTCTGACCCTCAGTCCCAACCCTGAACTGGAAAAGCGGGCAGACGAGATCATTGAGCTGATCGGAGAGGCTCAGCAGGAAGACGGATATCTGAACACGTATTTCACGGTAAAAGAACCGGAACATCGCTGGCAGAATCTCCATGACTGTCACGAGCTGTACTGTGCCGGACATATGATCGAAGCGGCTGTGGCCTGGTACGAGGCGACAGGAAAAAGAAATTTTCTCGACATCATGTGCCGCATGGCCGATCACATCGACAATCGTTTCGGAAAAGGCAAAGTACGGGGAATTCCCGGACACGAAGAGATCGAACTTGCTCTTCTGCGTCTTTACCGGGCAACCGGCGAGGAGCGTTATCTCCGCCTCTCTCAGTATTTCATCGATGAGCGGGGAACCGAACCGGATTATTTTGAAGAGGAAGAAAAAAACCGCGGATGGCACTTCTGGTCTCAGGACGGCTCCGACAGAAATTATGCCCAGAATTACGCGCCGGTGCGGGAGCAGGACCACGCCACCGGTCACAGCGTCAGGGCCATGTATCTTTACACGGCGATGGCGGATCTGGCCGGAGAAATCCACGACGAATCGCTGTGGCAGGCATGTCTGCGGCTGTTTGACAGCACGGTAAACCGCCAGATGTATCTGACCGGCGGCATCGGCTCCAGCGTTCACGGAGAAGCCTTCACCGTCGACTATGATCTGCCCAACGATACGATCTACGCGGAAACCTGCGCCTCCATCGGACTTGTGTTCTTTGCACGGAGAATGCTGGAACTGAAACCTGACCGCAGATTTTCCGATGTAATGGAACGGGCGCTTTACAATGGCGTTCTCAGCGGTATGCAGCACGACGGAAAAAGATTCTTCTATGTGAACCCTCTGGAAGTCATTCCGGGGCTCTCCGGAAAACAGCCGGAATACCGCCATGTGATTCCGAAGCGGCCGAAATGGTACGCCTGCGCCTGCTGCCCGCCAAACGTTTCCCGGCTTCTCACCTCTATGTCCGCATACGCCTGGGGAGAGGCAGTCGGTCAGAACAGCAGCGCCGCAGCATCCTCCGACTCCGGGGAAGGGAAGACAGATGCCGGCGACACGGTTTACTCCCACCTTTACATTGGCGGAACCTTCGTGTCGAAAGCCGGAGGCGGCGTGACCATCCGCACAGAGACCGGCTATCCGTGGAACGGAAACGTATCCTATGCCGTAGCTCCGGATTCTTCGTCGGCAGAATTCACCCTGGCAGTGCGCATTCCCGGATGGTGCCAGGACTTTCTGGTTTCCCTGAACGGAGAGCTTCTTGCCGGCGAATCCCTGGATCTGCGCGACGGCTATCTGTACCTGAACCGCACCTGGAAAACCGACGATACGCTGAAACTTTCCTTCGACATGCCGGTACACAGAGTCTATGCGAACCCTCTGGTGAGGGAAGACGCCGGCTGCGTCGCCCTGATGCGCGGTCCTCTGGTTTACTGTTTTGAGCAGGAAGACAACGGCCCGAACCTCCAGACCCTTCGGATTCCGACGGATGCGGTTCTCACGGTCGAGAACGTCAGCGACCCGGTACTGGGCTCCTATACCGCCGTCAAAGCGACTGGGCTCCGCCTGACTCCGGGCAGCGATCTCTACAGCAGCGAACCGCCGAAAGGGGAAGAAACCGTCCTTCATGCAATTCCCTATTATCTCTGGGGAAATCGTTCGGAGGGCGCAATGAGAGTCTGGATGCCGGAAACCGTTCGGAATATATCTGAAAACTGAATCCCTCATTCACTTGCCTGCGTTCTATGGAACTGCTGAAACGGGGCTGCTGAAAAACAGCTGCCCGGAACGGAAATGCACAGAAACCGGTATCCGAAGGAAGCCAAAAGAGCTTCTCAGGATACCGGTTTTCATTATTCTCCCTGCTTTTGTACAGTCCACCACGCATTTTTCCCGGAAACCACGCAAAAAATGTATGGACTTCCGAAGCTTTGTCAAGGGTCAAAACTTTATTAAATTTTCTGCCGCTTCGTATATTAAAAAGCCCGAGTTGGAATGATTTTACCATACGAAGAAACGACAGGAGGATTCTAACATGGCTACAAACAAAGTTGAAATATGCGGAGTCAATACATCGAAGCTTCCGGTGCTGACAAATGAAGAAAAAGAGACGTTACTTATCAGGATCAAAGAAGGAGATTCCGAGGCCAGAGAGCGCTACATCCAGGGCAATCTACGCCTGGTGCTCAGCGTAATCAAGCGATTTTCCAACAGCAGTGAAAATCCCGACGACCTCTTTCAGATCGGATGTATCGGCCTGATCAAGGCCATTGATAATTTTGACACAACGCTGAATGTCAAATTTTCCACTTATGCAGTTCCAATGATCATCGGCGAGATCCGCCGTTACCTGCGCGACAACAATGCAATCCGCGTCAGCCGCTCCCTGCGGGATACCGCTTACAAGGCGCTCAGCATGCGGGAGGCCTACATGCGCACCCATCTGAAAGAGCCCACCGTTGAGGAGATCGCCGAGGAGATCGGGGTCGGGAAAGAGGAGATCGTCTATGCGCTGGACGCAATCCAGAGTCCGATGAGCCTCTATGAACCGGTTTACTCAGAAGGCGGAGACACCCTCTATGTGATGGACCAGCTCAGCGACAAAAAGAACCGCGAGGACAACTGGGTGCAGGATCTTGCCCTCCAGGACGCAATCAGCCGTCTCGGCGAGCGGGAGCGCCATATTATCAACCTCCGTTTTTTCGAAGGGAAAACACAGATGGAGGTGGCGGAGGAAATCGGCATTTCCCAGGCTCAGGTAAGCCGTCTGGAAAAATCGGCCCTCAGAACCATGAAAAATTATCTGTCCTGAAACACCCTGCCGCCGGTAACCGTTTACTCTCCGCTCCCTGTTTTCCGGCTGCCGCCCTGTTCCAGATCATAATAGAAAATGTACTGCTGCAGGATTCCGGCGGTATCCGGATACTTTTCAAACGGGAATCCTTCCGGATAATGCTCCTTAAGCACCTGCCTGATATGCGTGTCCACAGGAAACGCTTTCAGATCATGGAGCGCAAACAGACAGATACAATCGGCAACCTTTTGTCCGACGCCGCAGAGTGTCAGGAGTTTTTCCTTCGCTTCCAGGACAGGCAGTTCTGACAGGTCTTTCAGAGACACCTCTCCTTCCTGGATCATCCGGGCCGTCCGGACCAGATAACGGCTCCGGTATCCGAGATTCAGAGCCCGCAGTTCTTCTTCCGTTGCGCGGGACAGCTGGGCAGGCGTCGGAAACCCGTAGTAAACGGTGCCGTCCGGCGCAGTGCAGCGGCTGCCGTATGCTTCACAGATCGTTTCAATACATCTGCGGATCCGGCGGATATTGTTCTGCTGGGAGATAATGAACGTGACAATCATTTCCCACAGATCCTGCCGCAGAATACGGATTCCGTAACCATAGTCCGCCGCCTGTCTCAGATAACGGTCGGAAGAATCGATCCGGCGGATCACCTGGTCATAATCAGTTTCCAGATCAAAATAGCTGCTCCAGAATGTTTCAAAAGCTTCCCGGCTGCAGGAAAACCAGAATCTGTCCCCCGACTGGCTGATCTCCAGCCAGCGGCTTCCTGCAATCAGCTGATAAGTTTCCCTGCAGTCCGCCGGATCCCCTTCTCTGCTGTTCCCGGACATCTGTTTCCTATCCACATCCGACTTTGGAGCTTCCTTCTTTTTCCACATCCGAAAACACTGTCCCGAATGGCAGATTTTTTTCAGACTCAAATTCCCGATTTTCCGATAATATTCCATTTTTCCTGTCGTATCTCCCATTCCCTTTTATCCACTGTCCGCCAGACGTCTGCAACCGTCTGGCGGGCTAAACTGTTATGAACGGTTCCTGTGAACGATTCTCTGACTCTCTCTTCCTTCTGCCGGACAGTCTGAAGAATTTCCGGCGAAAGAAAAAGAGCCACTTTTCAGTGACTCCTTACCTGGACGGAGATGGATTCGAACCATCGAAGCAATTTGCAGCAGATTTACAGTCTGTCCCCTTTGGCCACTCGGGAATCCGTCCATGCCTTTTTATCGACCAACTTAGTATACCTCGTTTTTCCGGAAAATGCAAGGATTTTTTTCATTTCGTCATTTTCGCTACGAACTCTCTCGGTTTCACCGTAAGTTCCGCCCAGGCCGGCCGGAATCCGCTTCTTATCGCATTCCGTGCAGATTTTATATTCGACCAGGCGCAACAGTAAAAAGGCACTTTTCCACGGGAAAGAATTTCCTGCGCAAGCGTGCTTGTAAGCGCGCTCGCAACTCCCTGTCTCCGAACTTCCGGAAGCACGTCAACACCGATCTGCCACATTTCTTCACAGTCCGCCGAAGCGCCCGCCAGGCCGATCAGCCGGCCGTCCTGATAAGCGCCGACACCCACTATATCCAGCTCCTTTCGCTGCTCACACAGGGCGTTGGACCACTGTTCCGTGTACAGATCCCGGAAATCCTCCGGACCCAGAACGCGCATTTCGTACCGGCAGGGAAGCTTTCTCAGCTGATTCACATCCGGAAGGAAATATTCAGCCATAAAGCATACCTTCATTCCATGTTCCAGAAACGCCTCGTTCAGAACATGCAGATCCGGAGTCTCAAAGCAATGCTCCACCGGGTATTTTTCTATGTAGTTCCGCACGATAGTTTCGTATTTCCTGTCGACGGAGGCCACAATATTCGTTCCGTAGGAGATCAGATCACACACAAACGGAAGTTCCAGATACCGGCGTGCGCCCGGGTTTTTCACCGATGTGACAACCACATTCTCCTCTCTTGTAAAATCCTCCGCCCGGCAGTTTGCATCCACTGCGGACTGTCTCATCGCAATCTGCAAAATATCCTGATTCGTCATACACGTCTCCTGCCTGAAAAAACGCCGCCCGCGTTTCCTGCTCTCCTTTCAGAGACATGAACCGCGGGCAGCATATCATTTCATCGCTTGAATATCAGTGACAGCAGTTCAGTTGACTGAACTGTTACTGTCAGTATCATCCGCCGGGGAAGATTTCTTACTCTTCCGGGCTGTACAGAGCAACCAGTCTGTTCAGGTAGCTGTAGCGTGCCTTAGCCTCATCCTCGTTCTTAGCGAACAGTCTCTCAGCCTTCTCCGGATTGGAGCGTTTCAGAGAGTTGTAACGAACCTCGCCGTCCAAGAATTCCTGATAATCTCCGGTCGGAGCCTTGGAATCCAGAGTGAACGCGTTCTTTCCTTCTGCCGCCAGAGCCGGGTTAAAGCGGAAGCAATGCCAGTAACCAGCCTTAACTGCCAGTTCTTCCTCTGTCTGAGCTTTGCTCATACCCTTCTTGATACCGTGGTTGATACACGGAGCGTAAGCAATGATCAGAGACGGTCCCGGATATGCCTCTGCCTCTGCGATCGCTTTAACGGTCTGCGCATAGTCAGCACCCATAGCGATCTGTGCAACGTATACATAGCCGTAGCTCATCGCGATGCTTGCCAGGTCTTTCTTCTTGGTCTCCTTACCGCCTGCTGCAAACTGTGCAACTGCGCCAGTCGGAGTCGCCTTGGAAGACTGTCCTCCTGTGTTGGAGTAAACCTCGGTATCGAATACCATAATATTGACATCCTGTCCGCTTGCGAGAACGTGGTCAACACCGCCGAAGCCGATGTCGTAAGCCCATCCGTCACCGCCGAAGATCCACTGGGATTTCTTTGCCAGGAAGTCTTTGTTCTTAACAATATCTCTGCATACGTCGCAGTCGATATCCTTGATCGCTTCTACCAGCTTGTCCGTAGCTGCTCCGTTGGTAGCGCCTACGTTGAAGGTATCCAGGTATTCCTGGCATGCAGCCTTCACTTCCTCGGAAGCATTCTCATTGTTCATAACGGTTTCAACTTTTGTCTTCAGTCCGCTGCGGATTGCCTTGTTTGCAAGCAGCATACCGTAACCGAACTCTGCATTGTCCTCGAACAGGGAGTTGGACCATGCCGGACCCTTGCCTGCGTCGTTTACAGTGTACGGAGTGGACGGTGAAGAGTTGCCCCAGATTGAGGAACATCCAGTCGCATTGGCAATGTACATTCTGTCGCCGAACAGCTGGGTAACCAGTTTCGCGTACGGAGTCTCGCCGCAGCCTGCGCATGCGCCGGAGAACTCAAGCAGCGGTTTCTTGAACTGGCTGCCTTTTACCGTCGTCTCTTTGAACTTCGCAACAACATCGTCTTTCTGCGGAAGTGCAGCTGCGTAGTCGAAGTACTTCTGGGACTCTACATTTGCTTCCATATTTTCCATAGCCAGAGCTTTTACACCCTTCTTACCAGGACATACGTTTGCACAGGAGCCGCATCCAGTACAGTCAAGTGCGGAGATTGCCATTGTGAAGGTATACTCCGGCATACCGGTCATCGGCAGTGTCTTAATACCTTCCGGTGCGTTTGCAGCTTCCTCTGCGGTCATAGCGATCGGACGGATAACTGCGTGCGGGCAGACATAAGAACAACGGTTACACTGGATACAGTTCTCCGGCTGCCATACAGGAATATTAACCGCGATACCACGTTTCTCGTATGCGGATGTTCCGGACGGAGTAGAGCCGTCTACGAAATCCTTGAACGCGGATACCGGCAGAGAATTTCCTTCCTGAGAAGTAACCTTGGACTGAATGGTGTTGACGAATTCAACAACTTCCTTGGAGCCTTTTTCTGCGTGTGTGGACTGAAGTCCTTCGTCAGCGGCGTTCTTCCAGCTCTCCGGAACTTTTACTTCTTTTACCTGCTGAGCGCCTGCATCGATTGCTGCCCAGTTCTTTGCAACAACGTCGTCGCCCTTACGTCCGTAGGTAGCCTTTGCAGCTGCTTTCATCAGCTCATTTGCCTTGTCCTGCGGAATAATGTCAGCCAGTTTGAAGAATGCGGACTGCAGAATCGTGTTGATACGGGTCGGTCCCATACCGGTCTCAATACCGATCTTCACACCGTCGATGGTATAGAATTTAATATTGTGATTTGCGATAAACGCTTTTACCTGGCCCGGCAGATGCTCTTCCAGTCCCGCCTCATCCCACGGGCAGTTCAGAAGGAAGGTACCTCCGTCTACCAGTTCCTGAACCATGTTGTATTTGTTGACATAAGAAGGATTATGACATGCAACAAAGTTCGCTTTATGGATCAGATATGTGGACTTGATCGGTTTCTTACCGAATCTCAGGTGAGACATGGTAACACCGCCGGACTTCTTGGAGTCATAATCGAAGTAAGCCTGTGCGTACATATCTGTGTTGTCGCCGATGATCTTGATGGAGTTCTTGTTTGCGCCGACAGTACCGTCTGCGCCAAGTCCCCAGAACTTGCAGTTGATGGTTCCTTCCGGAGTCGTAACGATCGGGGCGCCGACTTCCAGAGACAGGTTGGTTACATCATCCACAATACCGATCGTGAATTTCTGTTTCTCTGTGTTGTTGTACACTGCAACGATCTGTGCCGGTGTGGTATCTTTGGAACCAAGTCCGTAACGTCCGGTGAAAATCTTCACCGCGTCAAACTTGCTGCCTTTCAGCGCGGCAACAACATCCAGATACAGCGGCTCGCCGAGAGCGCCCGGCTCTTTCGTTCTGTCAAGAACGGAAATCTGTTTTACAGTGTCAGGAATCGCATCGATCAGAGCCTGCGCGCTGAACGGACGGTACAGACGTACTTTTACGACGCCGACTTTCTGTCCGGCAGCCATCAGGTAATCGATGGTCTCCTCGATAGTATCGCAGACAGAACCCATAGCGATGATAATATGCTCTGCGTCCTCTGCTCCATAGTAATTGAACAGTTTATAATCTGTTCCGATCTTTGCATTTACTTTGTCCATGTACTCCTGTACGATTGCCGGAAGCGCATCGTAGTACGGATTACATGCTTCTCTTGCCTGGAAGAAGATATCCGGGTTCTGAGCAGAACCTCTCTGACACGGATGATTCGGGTTCAGCGCATGTTTGCGGAACGCGTCAACCGCATCCATATCTACCAGATCTTTCAGATCTTCGTAATCCCATGTCTCGATCTTCTGGATCTCATGGGAGGTACGGAAACCATCAAAGAAGTTGATAAACGGAACTTTTCCCTTGATTGCCGCACAGTGTGCAACCGGAGTCAGGTCCATAACCTCCTGTACGCTGGACTCGCACAGCATTGCCGCGCCGGTCTGACGACAGGCATAAACATCAGAGTGATCGCCAAAGATGGACAGCGCATGGCTCGCAAGTGCACGGGCAGATACGTTGAATACACCCGGAAGCTGCTCGCCTGCAATCTTGTACAGGTTCGGGATCATCAGCAGAAGACCCTGGGAAGCAGTATAGGTAGTGGTCAGCGCGCCGGCTGCCAGAGAACCGTGAACAGCTCCTGCTGCACCAGCCTCGGACTGCATTTCAGTTACCTGAACTTCCTGACCGAAGATGTTCTTTCTTCCCTGGGTTGCCCATTCATCTGTCGCTTCCGCCATGACAGAAGATGGGGTGATTGGGTAAATCGCTGCTACATCAGAATACGCATAGGATGCATGAGCGGCAGCATGATTACCATCCATGGTTTTCATTTTTCTTGCCATTTCTTTATATCCTCCTTATTAGAAATCCCATACATATCTGAATTATAGCACTCTTTTTGGACAATGTCCACGATTGTTGAAGAAATTCGCAGGATGTATTGTTAAAAATACATAAACTTTGTTATTTTTCTGACGAAAAGTGCAGCTATTCTCCATCTGCGTGGCTTCTGACTTTTTCAAGGACGATTTCCGTCAGTTCTTCCACCGTTCTGTCGTCGGTTGAGATATGGATACCGTTCAGCCGGCTGAACCATCACCATTTTTCTGCGCTTCGATTCGCTCCGCAAGATCGTTCAGATAAACCCAGCGGTCCATTTTTTCATCCAGCTTTCGCTCTGTCTCTTCCTTCTCCGCGGTCAGCTCGGAAAGCTTTAAGGAATTCGTCGCATTCGCCATCATTTCACTGTCAAGACTTTCCAGCTTCTGCTCCAGCGCCGCGATCTCATCATCGATAGTCTCAAACTCTCTCTGCTCTTTAAATGTAAATTTCAGTTTGACCGGGCGATTCTGTTTCCAGGTACTGCGGCTGTCTTTCTCTTCCAGGCTGTTTGTTCCGTTCTGACCGCCTGGACTGTTTTTCCCTTTGCCGTTCTTTCCTCCGGTACCTGAGCCTGCTCCATCTGTTCCTGAACCGTTGCTTTCCATCATTTGTTTTGCATCCAGATAGTCTGTATATCCACCCTCATACTGGGTGAGCGTGCCGTCCCCGTTAAACTCAAAGATTCGATCCACAACGTTGTCCAGAAAATAACGGTCATGGGATACGGTGATTACAATCCCGGAAAATGCGTTCAGGTAATCCTCCAGAATCGTCAGCGTCGGGATATCCAGATCATTGTTGCTCTCATCCAGAATCAGACAGTTGGGGCCGGACTGAAGAATTCCCAGAAGATACAGGCGTTTCTTCTCCCCTCCGGACAGCTTTTCAATGGGTGCATACTGCATATCAGGAGTGAACAGAAAGCGCTCCAGCATCTGCGACGCTGTAATCCTTCCGTCCCTGGTCTGAACATACTCTCCGATCTCCCTGACATAATCAATAACCCTCTGGCGGGTATCCAGCTCCGGAAGTTCCTGCGCAAAGTAGGCAATCCGCACCGTCTCGCCGATCTCAACCGATCCGCTGTCCGGCTCCACGATTCCGGCGATCAGCTTGAGCAGAGTTGATTTTCCGCAGCCATTGGGTCCGATAAATCCCACCTTCTGGTTTTTCAGAAAAATATAATCGAAATCATCGATCAGCTTCTTCTCCCCGTAGCTTTTGCTGATATGGCGCAGCTCTATGGTTTTCCTGCCCATGCGCGTCTCCACAGAATCCAGCTCCACACTCTGGTCCTGCACCGGCGCCTGTCCGTTTTTCAGCGCCTCAAGGCGTTCCAGCCGCGCCCTCTGCTTGGTGGTTCTGGCACGGCATCCCCGCTTCGCCCATTCCAGTTCCATCCGAAGAACACTCTGACGTTTCCGCTCGGAGGCCAGCTCCATTTCCTCCCGCTCTGCCTTCAGTTCCAGAAATTTCGAATAGTTGGCCTCATATCCGTAGATCTTTCCATGACTGATTTCCAGGATCTTATTTGTAACCCTGTCGAGGAAATACCGGTCATGGGTGACCATCAGTACAACGCCGCGGAACCCTCTCAGATAATCTTCCAGCCATGCGATCATCTCATTGTCCAGATGGTTCGTCGGCTCATCCAGCAGAAGGAGATCCGCCGGGGTTTCCAGAATCTTTGCCAGCGCAACTTTTTTCTTCTGGCCTCCGGACAGGTGGGCAATCGGCGTATCATACGCAAAAATTCCCAGACGTGTCAGATTGCTCTGCACCATCCAGCTGTTTTCCGATTCCGCATCCTCAATATAAGACTGGATCGTCGCCCCCTCGGGAAATTCCGGATTCTGCGGAAGGTAGGCGATTCTCAGTCCGTTCTGACGGATCACCTGGCCTTCGTCCGGCTCCTCCAGACCTGCGACCATCCGCAGAAGCGTCGTCTTTCCGGTACCGTTAATCCCGATAATCCCGATCTTCTCCCCTTCCTGAATGCCGAAAGATGCATCGTCAAAAATCGTTTTCTCTCCGTAAATTTTGCTCACATGTTCAATGTTCAGTATATTCATTCCGGAAACTCCTTTATCATTCCGGCAGCAGACGGTCCAATCCCCGGCGGACGCCGGACTGCTGCCGTTTCCTTTTATGTCTCTCTGTTTTCCGCCCTTCGCGGCGGTTCTGTCCTTCAAAGGGCCGTAACCGTTCAGCTGGCTGAGCTGTTACAGTTCTCCCAGAAGAAGCTTTTCCAGCTGTATCATATCTGCGCCTTCGATCACCGCATCCGCTTCCGCCACAGTTTCCACAGGGGACAGATTGGTGTGAAGATAAACGGCAGAAAGCCCCGCCCGCTTTGCCCCCTGGATATCGCAGGTTCCGTCATTGCCGATCATCACGGCGGTGTTTCTGTCGATCTCACAGGTGTTCAGAAGCGTTTCAAAAAAACGCGGATCCGGCTTTTTGCACCCGTAATCCGACGACAGAAACATGCGGTCAAACCACCGGTCCAGATGAAGCGCTTTGATTTCGTGCGCCGTAAATATACTCTGGGCATTGGACAGCAGATAAATCTTTTTCCCCGCCTTTTTCAGGCTGGAAAGCATGGCTTCCACTCCGTCGTACAGCCTGAGATACTCTGTGGAAAGGCTTCGGAAAAACTGTCCGGTGTGCACCGCCAGGGTCCGGTCCGCCTCCACGCCCCGTTCCCTGTACAGCCGCAGAAACACTTCCTCCATCTGAATCTCCGAACTGCTTTCATATTCCGGGGATTCCGTTTCCTCCCCAGAATTCCGGTTCTTTTTGTCCGGCTGCCCGTCGTTCTCTTTTTCCGCTTTCTTCTGCTCTTTTCTGAACGTTTCCGTCAGCTTCCTGACCTGAAGCGAATAGGCCTCCTTTAATTCTTCCGGCTCATAATCTGCTCCGTAATAGCTGAAAAACAGCGCAAGCTTTTTCCACACTTCCGGATTTCCCTCATCTGTATGAATATCCACCAACGTGCCATACAGATCAAAAATACAGCTTTGAATCATCCGGCTCTCCTCCCACCTTTTCAAAAAAAATTCATGAGGGCATCGTCAGAAACTTTCAGATACCCTCATGTGCTTTTCCACAAATTTATTTACAGAGTTCTGCAACCACCTGATTGATCAGTTTTCCGTCTGCCTTTCCCTTCATATCCGCCATGACAGCTTTCATGATCATGCCCTTGTTTTTCGTCGCAAGCTGTTCCTGGAATTTTTCAGTAATATATGCTTTGACCTCTTCCGCATTCATCTGTTTCGGAGCGTACTCGTTGATCACATCATAGCGGAACTGATACTCTTCTTTCAGATCCTGTCGGCTCTCCGGGCAGGTATCGATCTGCTCTTTTACGGTTTTCAGTTCCTTCAGAATCACCTGATCCACCATAGAAGCCGGAATGTCGTCACGGCAGCCTGCATC
>ERZ1643246.1363-NODE-1363-length-26794-cov-79.080968_pt1 | contig 26794 bp, 27 predicted proteins | sample MGYA00579265_ERZ1643246 | MGnify/ENA primary metagenome ERZ1643246 (study PRJEB29033, sample SAMEA4952261) | chicken gut metagenome | biome: Broiler Chicken; feature: Gastrointestinal Tract; material: Caecum | place: Ireland | collected 2018 | study: Broiler...
TATCCATATTTGCCTGTTTCTGCAACTGAAACTGCCGTTCCCACTCCTGCGCCTCCCGCTTAGTAGCAAACCCACGCTGGCATTTCTGCTTACGCTCCCCTTTCCAGTCTTTATAGCGCACCATTGCATACCAAGTTCCATTTTTCTCAGTTTTGTATACCGGCACTTCTAATTCCTCCCTTCGTATGACTGTGTACCGTAAAACTGTTCATAAAAGAACTTGCGGTCAATCCTGCCGGGAATTGTAACACACCCTGTCTTTTCCAGTTCTTTGTTGAGTTTTCGGATCAATTTGTAAGCATAAGACTCGGAAACATCCAGCGCCTCCATGACTTCGCTCACTCGCATAAACATTTTCTCCATAAGCTACCTCTCTTTCTTATTTATTCTATACATTTTTGTATAGTCACATATTACTATACTTTTCTGTATTGGTCAAGTGGTTTTACAGAAATTTCTATACTTTTTTGTATTGATTTTTCTTGATTGTTCCTATACTTTTATGTTATACTCAACCTATCAAAAGACTTCAGATAGGAGAATGGTTATGGCTATTGGCGAAAGAATCCATTATTTCCGGCTGCTCCGTGGCTTTACACAGAAATATCTGGGCAAACTTCTGGGTTTTAGCGACTCTCAGGCAGACGTCCGTATCGCCCAGTATGAAAAAGGCGCACGCAGCCCGAAAGAGAAATATTTAAACGCACTGGCACAGATTTTTGAGGTATCGCCTCACGCTTTGAATGTTCCCGATATTGACACGGATATTGGACTTATGCACACTCTCTTTACACTGGAAGATACCCGTGGTCTGAAAATCGGAAAACTGGACGGCGAACTCTGCCTCCGACTGGACAAAGACACCGGAATGACCTACCACAGTATGTGGGATATGTTTAACGCATGGTATCAGCAGGCAGAGAAACTGGAGTCCGGCGAGATCACCAAAGAAGAATACGATCAGTGGCGTTATACCTATCCTAAAATGGAGGCTGAACAAACCCGCCAGGAATTGGACGCTCTGCGTGAAAAGCGAAAAGCTGAAAACAATACAGATTAAAAAAAGCCAACAAAAAAGGTCTTGCCAAATTGATTTCACTCAATTCAGTAAGACCTTTTCTATTGGTTTCAGTTGGATTTACCTGATAACCTCTGACGAAAAGTGAATAAATGCTTTTCATCCAGTGTTATCATTTTGTTATCAAATAGACCCCTAATGCGTCGCAAACGCCCTGTTTATGCGGGTTCTCAGATTTCTTTACTTACTCGAACTCAATCGTTCCCGGCGGCTTGCTGGTCAGATCATAGAATACCCGGTTGACTCCCTTGACCTCGTTAATAATTCTGGTCATGCACCGGTTCAGCACCTCCCAGGGGATCTGGGCCGCCTCGGCGGTCATGAAGTCGCTGGTATTGACAGCCCTGAGGGCCACCGCGTAATCGTAAGTCCTCTCATCTCCCATGACGCCTACGGAGCGCATGTTGGTCAGCGCCGCGAAATACTGGCCCAGGCCCTTGTCGCAGCCGGCTTTGGCGATCTCCTCCCGGTAGATGGCATCGGCATCCTGGACGATGCGGACCTTGTCCGCTGTCACCTCGCCGATAATGCGGATTCCCAGTCCCGGTCCCGGGAAGGGCTGGCGGTCTACCAGATAATCCGGAATTCCCAGTTCCCGGCCGGCCTGGCGCACCTCGTCCTTAAAAAGCAGCCGCAGAGGCTCCACGATTTCCTTAAAATCTACGTGCTCCGGCAGGCCTCCCACATTGTGGTGGGACTTGATGGTGGCGGACTTGCCCAGTCCGGACTCGATGACATCCGGATAAATGGTGCCCTGCACCAGGAAATCCACTGCCCCGATCTTTTTTGCCTCTTCCTCAAAGACCCGGATAAATTCCTCGCCGATGATCTTGCGCTTTTCCTCCGGCTCTGTAACGCCCTTCAGCTTTTCGTAGTAACGCTCCTGGGCGTTGACCCGGATAAAATTCAGGTCGTAGGGGCCTTCCGGGCCGAAGACAGCCTCCACCTCGTCGCCCTCATTTTTTCTCAGCAGGCCGTGGTCTACAAAGACACAGGTCAGCTGCTTGCCTACGGCTTTTGAAAGAAGTACTGCGGCTACTGAAGAGTCCACGCCGCCGGAGAGCGCGCAGAGAACCTTTCCTTTTCCGATCCGCTCTTTCAGTTCCCGCACTGTGGTCTCCACAAAAGACGCCATTTTCCAGGTGCCCTGGCAGCCACATACCTTGTACACAAAATTAGCCAGCATTTTCATGCCTTCCTGGGTATGCATCACTTCCGGATGGAACTGGGTGGCGTACAGCTTCTTCTCCGGCATCTCCATAGCCGCCACCGGGCACACCGGTGTGGACGCCGTAATGCGGAACCCTTCCGGCGCCTCCGCGATATAATCTGTATGACTCATCCAGCAGATAGTCTTCTCGGAAACATCCCCGAAAAGAACCGACTGCCGGTCCACATCCACCTCGGTTTTTCCGTACTCGCTGACAGGAGCAGTCTTAACGCTTCCTCCCAGCAGATGTGCCATCAGCTGAGAACCGTAGCAGATTCCAAGGATCGGGATCCCCAGCTCAAAAATCTCCCTGCCGCAGCGGGGCGCGTCCTCCCCGTAAACGCTGTTGGGTCCTCCCGTAAAAATAATGCCCTTCGGGTTCATGGCGCGGATCTGATCCAGGGGCAGGGTGTAGGGATGCACCTCCGCGTACACACTGCACTCACGGACCCTGCGGGCGATCAGCTGATTATACTGGCCGCCGAAATCCAGGACAATGATCATTTCTTTCTCCACAGTTTTTCCTCCTAGTCGTGTTTCATTCCCATGGGAACAAGCTGTTGTTTTTGTATTGTTCTATTATAGAAGATAGAACTTTTCTTGGCAAGCACAAAAGTCAACAGCCTGGGGCTGCTGACCTGTGTCTGCGTTTTTGCTGTATCAAGGTTATTTTTCAAAAACCAGCATTTCTCCGTCTGCCTCTGTTACCAGTTCATCTCCCTCCAGGGTCAGGACCAGAACATCTCCCTCCTCTGATGTCAGAGAATACGTGTTGTCATCAGTCTCTTCCCAGGTTCCATCCTGCTCAATGCCGAGCGCTCCCGCATTCGCGCTCATGGTCCCATCCTCGTTGATAACCAGGGTGATCTGGCTCATCAGATCTACCGCCTGCTGGATTTCTTCTTCTGTTACTCCGGAAGAGCTTTCCGCCAGTTCCTCTACCGCTTCTTTTACCGGCTTCGCCTCATCCATGCCTTCCATTTTTATTTTGGTCACGCTCCACTCGCCTACAACAGAAGTCTCTTTTTTCCCTCCGCATCCGGCCAGCAGGCCTGCGGTCATTCCGACTGCGAGTGTAACAGCTAATACTTTTTTCTTCATTATAACTTCCTCCCTCTTGTGCTAAATCAAAAATACAGGTCTATTATACATCGTTTTATAAATTCGTAAAAGAAATTTTTAAAGGAAATGCTTCAGCGCCGCTGCCCGGCGTCAGAATTCTTGGTCTGCCGGATCCTTTTACATTTTTTCGTAAATCAGGACTTCGGAAGCTCCTTCCCGCTGAACCAGTTCGCCTCCTTCCATGGTCAGTTCGGTGTAGTCGCCGTTTCCGCTGACGGAGTACGTTCCATCGGAGTTTTTGCTCCAGCTGCCTTCCCCGGAGATGCCGTATCCCCCATGGCTGACGATCACCGTTCCGTCCTCATCGAAATCCATCTTGATCCCCTCAAACATTTCAAAAGCCTTTTGGATTTCCTCTTCTGTCGCATTCTGCTGCTCTGCCTGTTCCAGGATCACCTCCTCTACAGGTTCCGGTTTCTCCATGCCTTCGATCTGTACTTTGGAAAGTTTCCACTCTCCGACGATTTTTTCCTTTCCGCATCCGCCCATGATTACCGCCGCTGCTCCGATCACCATTGCCGCTGTTAAAAGTTCTTTCTTCATCTTTTTTCTCCTTCCGATGTATCGTTCGTTTTGATGGTTTTTATTTTAACTTCTGTTTTGGAAAATTTGTTTTTACTGTTCTCTCAGCTTCGTAAACCTTTGTCCGGCCATCTGATACACAGCCTGAAGACCTCCGGGGGCCGCGGTGTACTGACGGGTGTTTTCCCGTTTAATGCCCGAGCGCCGGGCCAGCTCCAGAATTTCTATTTCTGTTCCGAAAAACAGGATCTCCCAGCCTTTTTTCTGCTTCTCTCCGATCAGACGGCGGATATGATCTCCGGAATATTCCGTGCTGGCATTTTCCAGGCCGTCGGTGATAATAAAGGCCAGCACCTTCTGTTCCATATCCTCCCCTTCCCGGTCCAGCCGGCGGCCGACCTCCGTGAATACCTGTCCGACAGCGTCAAAAAGAGCCGTATTTCCCTCTGTGAAATATTCCTTTGCGGAAAGTTCCTGCGCCTGTTCCAGAGGAACATGGCTCCCCAGGATCCTGCATGTGTCGCTGAACAGGGCCGTTGTGATAAACGCCTCCCCTTCTTTCTCCTTCTGTTCCGCCAGCATGCGGTTATAGCTTCCTATGGTATCCTCTTCTTTTCCGTACATCGAACCGCTTTTGTCCAGGATACACACCAGTTCTGTGATCTGTCTCTTTTCCATTTCCTGCTCCTCCTGTTTTTCTTTACAGCCTTTATTGTAAAACGCGTTTGGAAAAATTTGTGTTTCCGGCTGCTTTCAGGCAGCAAAAGAAGGAGCATTTCCCGTTTTTTGGACATCCCCCCCGGAAATTTTTCTGCTGTTTACAGCGGCCAGTAATAGGGGGCCTGATCGCAGGTCTGGACAGGCATCAGATACAGAGCCGTGCCGTCCTCTCCGAAATCCCCGCTGTAAAAGACCACGCTGCCGCTGGTATAAAGCCGCACATCCAGATCCGGGTCCGGGTTGCTGACAAATTCCTCCAGATTCTCCGGCAGCTCCTCCAGTTCCTGACCACTGATGCTTCCGGCCAGAGAGGCTGTCTTTGCGGCTGTCTCCGCCAGAAGCGCTCCGCTGTCTCCGGAACAGAAAACGGCCGCTTCCAGAATATCTCCGTTGACGCTGTCGCTGCTCACAGCCAGCCCCAGTTCTTCTGTCATCTGATATCTGCGGACTACGTGGAAATTCGTTTTGATCCCTCCGTACCGCTGAATTTCCACAGTATTCCCCGGATTTTCCGAAAGCAGCTTCATCTCATAGCCCCGGTCTTTCAGCGCATTGACCAGTTCCTCCTCCTTAGTAAAAAAACGGAACCGGTTGCAGGGCTCTCCCCACTCCTGAACGTCCTCCTCCCTTAAGGTGTAAATGACCGCCCCTTCCCCGGAAATATCCAGGCCTTCTTCTGCCCCGGCAGTCTCCCGGCTTACGGCTCTCTCCCGGACAAACTCCTCAAATTTCTCATAGGCTTCGCTGCCCCGGTCATAATTTCCGGCATAGCTTTCCTCCGGTTCTCCCTCCACCGTAAATACCGTGCCCAGAGGCCGGATTTCCACCCGGTACGTTCCGGAATTTTCCTCCTGCCCATCCAATGGACGGGAGAGGAAAATTTCATAATTTGCCGAAGGGTAAAGGATTTTGCTCTCTCCCTCCTCTGCGGACTTCAGCAGTTCTCTGGCTTCCTCCCCTGTCAGGTAGGTTTCCGGCGCCAGCAAAGGCAGGATCTTTTCCAGAAACACAGCGCAGCTCTCTGCTGAACTTTCGCAGGTCAGCTGCGTCAGCACATCTCCCTCCTCTTCCTCCTGCCAGTCGGCTTTTTCATCCGGAAGATAATAGGCCAGGGCCTGCCGCACGGTTTCCGGATCTAAATAAAACTGCGCCGTTTCCAGATTGCCGGCGGATTTTCTTGCCTGCTCTGCCTTCCAGGTAAAATACTGAGGCTTATGGGTCCGTACATAGAGCTTCAGTCCTCCCACAGTCAGAACCGCCGCGCCTGCGAGGATCAGCCCGGCCGCAAGCAGCCGTTTTTTCAGATACCCCCGGCCCTTTTTCCCTCTGCCGGCAGTCTCTGTCTGTTCCGCCGCCGACAGCCACTTTTCTCCCCAGTAATGCCGGATAGCCCCGGCTGTTTTTCCGCCTGTATCTCCCGGGACTTTCAGGCTCTCCAGAAAGGTTTCCAGCGAGAAATACCGGGTCTGGATGCCGGGCGACAATGCCTGCAGCAGGGCTTCCTCCGTCTTCTTCTCCACCGGCAGATAGCGGGAGGGAGGCTTCAGGGGATCCCGGATACTTCTTCTGGCAGGCTCCGGCACCCGCTGTCCGGTCAGCATTTCATACCAGATAGCGCCAAGTCCGTAAACATCTGTCCAGGGGCCCAGAATTCCCTCCGGATCATACTGCTCGGGCGCACCCCAGGTCTCCTGCTGCTCCAGATGGCCCCGGCAGTCCGCCGTCAGGATCAGCCAGCCCTCTTCTCCCAGCACCAGATGTTCAGGAGAAAGATTTCCGCAGACCAGCCCCAGGGCATGGAGAGCCTCCAGCGCCTCCGCCGCCGGCCCCAGCAGTTCCGGGATCTCTTCCTCCCTGAATTTCCTTCCCCGGGCAAGACAGGCCGCCAGCGTCTCTCCTTCCGGCCAGAGGCTGACTGCGTATCCTTTGTCCCCCTCCTCGAAATAATCTCTCACAGCGGCCATCCCCGGAAGATCCATATTTTGAAACAGCAAAGCGGACTCCCGCTCTTTTTTCTCCCGCCAGATTTCCAGCGGATACTCCCGGATCATTGTTTTCTGCTCCAGTACCTGGTCAAAACCCAGATACACTGTCACCCGGGAACTTTTTTCCAGTATTTTTTCGGCCGTATATCTTCCCTGCCGCATGGGATTCCTTCCTCCTTCTTTAAAATTTCTGCCGTTTTCAGGGCCAGTAGTACAAATTGCTGTCTACAGCCTCCGCGTTTGGCACCACGGCAATGCCCTCTGTGCCCTCCGCCTCGGTAAACCCTGTCCGGTAACAGGGGCCTTCCAGAAGGGTATCCCTCTGCTCCGGAAGCTGCCGGATCTTTTCTTCCTCCTTCTCCCAGGAAATTTCCCATTCCCCGGCCACGAACTGCAGAATCTCCAGGGTCTCCTGCAGAACCGCTTCCCGGCAATCGGGATCCCAGACCAGAAACACGTACAGCAGATCCCCGTTGACGCTGTCGCTGTACACGCAGATCTTTTCCCCGGTAGTTTTCTCCCAGACTTCTGTCCGGACAAATTCTGTCAGAAGAATCCCGTATTTCTCCACGGTCACCTGGTTTTCTTCCCGGGTCTCTGTCTTTAAAAATCCGTCGGAGGCAAGCCTGGTTTCCAGATCTCCGGCTTTTTTCTCAAAGCGCAGCATATTGCAGGGAGCTCCCCAGGCCCGAACATCCTCCCCCCGCAGAGTGTAGATCTGATTTTTTCCCAGAAGGGAGCTGGTCTCCGAGGCATCCTGCTCCGTCTCCGAAAGGGCGTGATCCCGGACAAATTCCACAAACTCCCGGTAGGTTTCTGTTCCCCTTCCGTAATTTCCCGCGTAAACTGTCTCTTCCTTTCCGGATGGCCCTCTGCCCGTGAAAAACCAGAAACCGATCCCCAGAAGAGCCAGGCAGGCTCCCAGCGCGGGAACCGCCCTCCGGAAACGTCTCTTCTTACTGATAGTCTCTTTCCCCGGTCCTTTTTCCGCAGGGGCAAAAGCCTGCCGAAGCTCTGCCATACTGCGGATTCTTTTTTCCGGATCCAGTTCCAGACCTCTCCACAGGGCCTGCTCCTCCTCCGGCTGGATCTCCGCCCCGTAGGCCGACGGCAGATAAAGCGTGTCCTTCTGGACCCGGTCCACTGAGGGCTCCGGTCTGACGCCTGTGATCATTTCATAGAGGGTGCCGCAGAAGGCATACACATCCGTCCAGGGGCCCTGACGGCCCCGGCTTAAATACTGCTCCGGCGGCGCGTAGCCTCTTTTTACCAGCACAGTCATGGTCTTTTCCGTTTCCAGATACGGCCTGGCGGCGCCGAAGTCCAGAATCTTGATGGTTTTGTCCTCCTGAAGCATCAGGTTGGAAGGATTTATGTCCCGGTGGATCACTCCCTTCCTGTGCACCTTCTCCAGAGCCTCCGCCGCCGGCTCCAGCAGTTCCCAGGCCCTGCGGAAGCTAAGAGGCATGTCCAGCCCTTCCAGATACCGGTCCAGAGGGATGCCCCGCACAAATTCCATCACCAAGTAGGCCGTCTCATTTTCCTCGAACCAGTCCAGAACCTTTACGACCTGGGGCACGGCGAAAAGCGCCGACAATCTCCTTGCTTCCAGAAGAAAATCTTTCTTTCCCTTTTGAAACCGCTTTCTGTCGTTTTTCTCCCGGGGCCGCACCGGCTGATTCCGGCCTTCCTCCTGACGGCCGGCGATCTCCCGTGGAAAGTATTCCTTGATCACAACCTTCTGGCTCAGGGAACAATCCTCCGCCAGATAGGTAAGGCCAAAGCCGCCGGCTCCCAGAACTCTGCCGATCTTATATCTGCTTTGCAGAAGGGTTCCCTCCCGCAGATGCTTCGTATCCATGCTCTTTCCCCCCTATCTGGCCGTAATGCCGGCTGTAATCTGATCTTCATATCCCAGCGAAAGGCTGACGGAACACTTTTCGTTCAGCCAGATGGAAGTATATTCCTCCGTATCCAGAAGATAACGGATCATCTCCTCCGTTTCTTCCTCTGTCAGACAGGAAACCGGAGAAACCTCCGGCAGAAGTTCCAGCAAAAACGCCTGAATCGTTTCCGGATCCCCGGAACTTATGTACAGATAGGTAACCATCCCTGTCACAGAATCCACGTAAATGCCGGCTGTGTCTTCCCCGTAGCTGTAAGAAATTTCCCAGTTTAAGGAGGTATAGACCGGATACCATTCCGCCTCCGTATAAACCGTCACAAACCCGTTGAAGTTCCGCCGCTCCTCCTGCCCCTCTTCTCCAAGCAGCAGATCCAGAGCCAGCTTGGCCGTCTCCTCTGTGACCGGCAGGCTTCCCGCCGTCTTTCCGGGATATTCCCAGCCTTTCAGATCTTCCGGCAAAAAACGGTAGGTGGAGACCACATCCTCCTCGCTTTCATAGGCGTGTTCCTTTAAAAAAGCCAGTGCTTCCCGGTATTCCTCCGAGTCCCTGGCAACGATCTTTTTCGGCTCCAGCCCGGCAGCCTGCCGCCTGTCCCGGGCAAGCTTCCACTCCAGAACTTTTTCCGGATGGGTGTCCAGATACCGGCGGAAGCAAAAAAACGCCGCGAGAAAAGCAGCGGCGAGAATTCCCGCTCCCGCCAGGATCCTTTGGATCTTTCTCCGCCTCTCCCCTGCCTTTCCGGAAGCCGCGGCCCTCTCTGTCTCCGTAGTGACGGCGATCCAGAGTTCTCCCCAGCATTCTCTCATGGCTTTTTCCTGTTCCCCGGACAATTTTCCCGGAAATCCCAGGGCTTTCATCAGGTTTTCCCCGCTGAAATACCGTTTCTGGATCTCCAGCTGCAGCCCCCGCAGAAAGGCCCGCTCCTGGACGGGATCTGTCTTTACGTAGGCGCTGGCCGGCTGCAGGCTGTCTTTTTGCAGACGTTCCGGCGCAGAAGGAACCTTTCTTCCGGTGACCATCTCGTACCACAGGGCACAGATGGAATAAAGGTCGGTCCAGGGACCGATCTTTTCTTTTTCCTGATACAGTTCCATCGGTGCGTAAGCCGCTTTCAGTTCCTTTTCTTCCCGGGATTCTCCTTTTTCCACAGCCGCCCCGAAATCAATCAGGTTCAGCCGGCCCTCCCCGTCAAAGATCAGATTGTCCGGGCTGATGTCACAGTGGATGATGCCCCGGCTGTGGAGGGCCGCGGCAGTCTCAATCACCGGCAGCAGCAGTTCCAGCGCCTTCCTGTCCGCCAGGGTTCCCTCTTTTTTTAAATAGTCCTTCAGGCTTCCGCCCTCCAGATATTCCATGGCCAGGTATAAGGTTCCCTCTTCCTGAAAACTGTCCAGGAAGAGGGGCACTCCCGGTATTCCCCGGGCCTTGAGCAAAAGTTCCCCCTCACGGCTCTCTCTGGAACTGCGGAAAGCCTTCAGAGCAGCTTTCCTGTTTTCCTGCCGGTCCTCAGCCAGATATACGGTGCCGAAAGCTCCCTCTCCCAGAACGGTTTCCAGATGATATCTGTCCCTCAGCCAAATTTCTTTTCCCATGCCGCCGCTCCTATTTCACGCTCAGATATTCCGCCAGTTCATTCTGATGGCAGTAGGCGTCCCGGTAAACCTTGTAAAGATAGAAGTTTTCCCCCTGTCCTACCTGCCGGTCCACATACTCCTCCATCACGGAAAACGGCTCCTGGCTTCGGAGAAAATCCATGACAAAGCGGTCAAAGCCGTGATCCGGCCGCAGCTGGGCAAAACCGCAGTTGGAAAGGATCCGGTTCATGCGCATCAGGGTAATCTTGTTGTCCTCGTCCAGAGAGATCTTCATTTTTACAAACAGCAGAAAACTGATGAGGGTTTCCCGGTTAATATCCCGCTTCCCGGTAATAAACTCCCGAAAGAAATCCTCTCCGGAACGGCCTCTCTGGTACAGTCTGGCCGCTTTCTTCTCGTCCCGGTCATACTCTTTATCCTGCTGCTCCTCCTTTTGAATTTCTTCTTCCTCCCGCTGCCTTAATTTCTCCAGGGCCTCCTTTTCCTCCTCAGGCCCCGGATTGGCGGAACAGTATCCCAGGGCGTGGGCGATCCGGACCCGCAGGCTGTCCGGCCAGTATTCCACCGGACCGTACAATTCAAAAACCAGTTCCATCCAGTCTACAGACACATATCCAAAATAGAAATAATTGAATTCGTCAAAAATACCCCCGGGCGTCAGGGCTGTATTTTCCAAAAGTTCCCTCTTCTCTTCCAGGCTCATGCGCCCTTTGCTCTTCCTGGCATCCTTTTTCAGGGCCGTCAGCGGTTTGAGGAAATTCAGCTCCTCCAGAGCAAAACTCTCCAGATAGCCCCTCTCCTCCCGGTCCAGGGAATTTCCATACTGGCGGATCATCCGCTCCGACTTTTCACAGCATGCATAGTAATGTTCGCATTTGCTGCGGATATACAGATCCAGATATTTACAGAAATAGTATCTGGCCTTCTCTCTCACCGCGGAGAAATTCTCCACGTTGCTGTCCATGAAGCGGAAAAAATCTTCCTGATCCCGGCTCTCAATGATCTCCCTCTCCATAAACCGGGTCAGCTGCTCCGTCTCCATCTGTTCGGAGGAATTTTCCTGCACATAAGCCTCCAGCTGCTTCAGGGTGATCTTGCCCCCGGGAAAGATCTGCTTCTCCGGCTCCACGATGCCCGTATACTTTTCCATATAACTCCGGTACAGTTCCTTCCAGGCTTCATAGGTGAGCCCGTGGCTGAAAGCGTAGATCAGTCCCGCCTCATAAAGGCTGCGGGCGTACAACGTCTCGCAGCCTTTTTCCTGCAGCCTGGCGTTTACCTGCTCCAGATCCATCCCTCCGGCAAAGCCCTCCGCCAGCACCGCCAGCCGTTCCGGCAGCGGACAGCTGGTTTCCTCCGTCAGCAGCCCTTCCTCCGCGTTCATAAAATTTATGGTAAGTTGATTCACCATTTCCTCGAACAAGTTCTTTTTATTTTTCATGATACCGCCGTCTCCTGTCGATCTGTTCCTCTTCTTCTTACCCTATCATATATGATTTTCCGCGGTATTTCCACAGAAAAAATTCAGCCGGCCTCTCTGTGCTGATGAAGATATTTTTCTCTGGTGGCCATGCCGCCCCGGATATGGCGCTCTGATTTATTGGTGTCCAAAACCTTGCGGGTTTCACCTGCCAGGGCGGCATTGATCTGCAAAAGGCGTTCTGTTACATCTTTATGTATGGTTGATTTCGACACTCCAAACTTCTTTGCCGCCTGCCGCACCGTGGCCTTCTCCTCGATAATATAATTTGCTATTTCTATGGCCCGCTCTTCTATGTATTCTTTCACGGCTCTGCTCCTCTACTGTTTTTTTACATTTTATGGCAGAAAAAAAGATTTATGAGTAAAACAGGGGACAGCGCCCGAAGGCATCAAAAAGGAGGAGGACAGCTTATTTCATCCCCGGCTCTGACAGGAAATCCCTGCGCTTCCACTCCAGCATCCATTTCAGCCCTGCGGCTGTTCTTTCCACAGCCTGTACGAAATGATTGCCCGGCTGCATCCGGAACTCTGTTTCTATCCCCAGGTTCCGGCAGAATGCCGCGATTTCTTCCGTATTTTCCTGCACAGTCTTCAGCCGGGGATTTCTTGTCTTTGCCTCTTTCCTGCCGAGGGAAAAATACAGGCAGTCCGGCACTCTTTTGAAGGGATGAGAAAAAATATATTCTTTGATATCCGGAAACCAGAAGGAACCTGACATGCTGGCGGCTCTGGAAAACCTGCCTGTCCGGAAAAGAGAATAGACCGCAAACAGACCTCCCAGCGAATAGCCTGCAATACCGCGCCAGGACGGCGCATCGTTCAAAATCTTTTCTGTCTGCGGAAGGATTTCTTCTGTCAGAAGTTTCAGATACGCGTCCGCTCCGCCGACACAGGGGGACGCCTGTCCGGAAAGCGGCGGCGCGTCCCAGGGAACCATATCACAGTCCCACTGCAGGCTGCTGACCGCTGCCAGATGGTATTCCGGGCATCCCATTCTTTTTGTTTCTTCATATATCTTTTGGCCGTCCCCGGCAAATGTGTTCAGACAGATCAGCGGAAGCGAAGATCCTTCTCCTCTCATCACATCGATCTGTTTCCCCTCTATTTGAAACGACACCATGTTTTATTCCTCCCCGCTGTACAGTCTGCCCCCAGTCAGGCGCACCCGGCTTCCCTCCTCAATTCTTTGACGGTACAGCCAGACATCCGGCTGTCTGAGAAGCTGCTCTGCTCCTTTTGCGTCCCGCAGGCTTACGATCACCTGCGGCTCATAGTTTTCCGGCCGCTCTTCGCACCCGAAATCATCCTCATATATTTTTTCTACGATGTACTCTCCGTCTTCCATATATTTTTCCTCCCGGCGTTTTCTATAAAAAATACCCCCTTCCGGGCGGAATAAGAGTTTTTTCTTTCTCCTGTCCGCCCCGAAGGGAGCATATCACATCAGTTCCTTCTTTCAAATACTGCCGGAACAAGCCGCGCTTTCACTGCTTACGCGCGCTTATTCATATATCCGCCTACCACGACCAGTATCGGGCAGATCAGCCCCAGAATCACAGAGGCTGCATTCAGTCCATCGTATCCGATTGCGCTGAAAAGGGCTGCGGCGAGAATCCAGACAACGATCTGCAGGATCACTACCGCGATACCCATTCCGCATACCAGGCCTCCCTTTTCCTTTTTGCCGCAGTATATCAGAGAACAGATACCGGCTACGATCATAAAAATTCCTAAAATGATCTCAATAGCCAAAGCACCGCTCCATGCGCCTCCCAGATACTTCAAGTACGGAACAACCTTCATATCTGTAACCAGGACCCTAATACCGCCGATCAGTACAAGAATACCTGCGACGATCAGCAGAACCATGCCCGGTGCCTTACTGGTACTCTTCGGCGCGCCGTATCCGCCTGCCGGCTGATATCCCCCGTAAGGGCTGCCTCCGTAATTCTGTCCGTTCGGCATAGAATACGGATTTCCCTGGCCTGCTGCCTGATTCGTCTTTTCTCCGCATTTTGGACAGAAGGCTGCATTGTCTGCTATCTCCGCCCCACATTTTTTGCAAAACATAACTCATCCTCCTTTGATTTGCTATATTAGCATTATGAAGAATTTAGTTAAAGATTGCAAGGGTTTATGACAAAATATTTGCTGTTTTTGCTATTTTCCGGACAGAAAATACTTCCATGGAAAATTTTCCCGACAAACCCAAAGATGCGGAAACTGGTGTATTTTACAGAAATCTTTCTTTTTGTTTTCTTTTATTCTTTAGCGGCCTGGAATCCGGCTTCCAGGGCGGCGATCAGGTCTTCGGCTTTTTCGATTCCGATGGACAGACGGATCGTATTTTCCCGGATTCCCTGTTCCTTCAGTTCTTCCGGGGTGCACTGGCTGTGAGTGGTGGTCGCCGGATGGATCACCAGAGACTTTACATCCGCCACATTGGCCAGAAGTGAAAAAATAGGCAGATTGTCTATAAATTTTCTTGCCGTTTCCCCATTTCCCTTTATCTCGAAGGTAAAGATCGAACCGCCTCCCTGGGGCAGATATTTTTTATACAGGCTGTGTCCGGGCTCTCCCGGCTGAGAGGGATGATGGACCGCCTCCACCTGGGGATGGGCCGCCAGGTATTCTACGATCTTCAGAGCATTGCTCACATGGCGCTCTACCCTTAATGAAAGGGTTTCCAGCCCCTGCAGCAGCAGAAACGCGTCAAACGGAGAAAGGGCTGCTCCTGCGTCCCGCAGCAGAACTGCCCGGATATAGGCCGCAAAGGGCGCATCCGGAGCCGCGTCCGCGAAGACTGCACCGTGATATCCCGGATTTTCCTGGGAGATCCACGGATATTTTCCGGAAGCCTTCCAGTCAAAGTTTCCGCTGTCCACGATCACCCCTCCCAGCGCGGTTCCGTGACCGCCGATAAATTTTGTCGCCGAGTGTATGACGATATCCGCTCCGTACTCGATGGGCCGGATCAGATACGGAGTGGCAAAAGTGGAATCCACCACCAGGGGGATCTGATGGCGATGGGCAATCTGCGCCAGTCTCTCCAGATCCGCCACATTAGAATGGGGATTTCCCAAAGTCTCCACAAAAATCGCCTTGGTATTTTCCCTGATCGCTCTTTCAAAAGCCCCTTCTTCCTCCGGGTCCACAAAATCCGCCGTTACATTGCTGGTCAGCGGCAGGGTGTTTGCCAGAAGGTTTCTGGTTCCTCCGTAAATATTTTTGGAAGCCACAATGTGCTCTCCCGCGCCGGCCAGTCCCTGGATCGCGTAGGCGACCGCCGCTGCTCCGGAGGCCAGGGCTACTGCCGCTTTTCCGCCCTCTAAGGAAGCGATCCTGCGTTCCAGTACGTCCGCGGTGGGATTTGTCAGACGGCTGTAAATATTCCCCTCCTCCCGGAGGCTGAAACGGTCTTCCGCCTGCCTGCAGTCGCGAAACACATAGGCGGCGGAGGCATAGATAGGAACTGCCCTGGCTCCCGCTGCCGGATCCGCTGTCTCCTGTCCGATATGTACCTGCTTTGTTTCAAATTCCCAGTTGGCTGTATTTCTGATATCTTTCATGGCTTTCCTCCTGATTTTCTCATCACTTTATAAGACGCGTACCGCAAAAGCATTAACGTTTTTCCTGTAATGAGACTACCATAAGACCGTCCTCCTGGCTAATACACAAAAAAAATATCTGGCTATAGGATCAGCCTATAACCAGATATTTTTTCAAAGCCTCGATATATAATTCTCCCATTTTACTCAGAATTGTATTTTTTTTGATGATGTATCCGATCTCCATAAGAGTGTTGTGATTTTCTTCATCGTCCCGGAAAGGAACCGCTCTGAACTCGCTGCCGTTTAACTCCTCGCAGATAATACCGGAGCAGAGGGTGTATCCATTGAGTCCCACCATCAGATTCAGCATTGTAGCCCTGTCATTTGCCCGGATGATCCTGGGATATTCGTTAAAAGCCAGGATCTCTTCCGCGAAATAAAACGAACTGCTGTCCCCCTGTTCAAAGGCCAGGCAGGGGTATTCCACAAGCTGGTCAAATCCTAGGGACGGCTCCTGGGCCAGAGGGTGATGTTTCCAGAGATACACATAGGCGCGGCAGTCGATCAGCCGGCAAAATGTAAGATTGTTCGACCGGAAAAGCTTTTCCAGAGTCCCCCGGTTAAAGTCGCAGAGATAAAGGATTCCGATCTCGCTTTTCTGGGTGCTGACATCCCGGATCACCTCCATTGTTTTGGTCTCCCGCATGGCGAATTCATATTTTGACATATCGAACTGCTTTGCCATATCCACAAAGGCTTTGACCGCGAAAGAATAATGCTGGGAGGATACGCCGAATTTCTTCCGGCGTGTTCCGTTTTTTCCATATTTTTCCAGAACCGTCTCGTACTGGCCGAAAAGCTGCCTGGCGTACTGAAGAAATTCCTCGCCGTCCGCTGTCAGGGCAGCGCCTCTGCCGCTGCGGTAAAACAGTGTGATTCCCAATTCCTGTTCCAGTTCCCGGACAGCCCCGGTCAAAGAAGGCTGTGACACATAAAGCCTCTCCGCGGCTTTATTAAACGATCCGGCTTCCGCAATGGCGATCATATAATTTAGTTGTGTAAATGTCATGCCTGTTCCCGGCCTCCTGCATTTAGGAAAGGTTTTTCCACATCCAAATATGCGGACAGTATTCCTCGTACTCCACAATTTTTCCGGCTGTATATCCCTGTTTCTCGTAAAAAGCGGCCGCTCTCTGCTGGGCATGTAGCCGAATTTTTTTCCCTCCCGCTTTTCTGACCTGGTCTTCAGCGGCCTTCAGCAGAAAACTGCCGAATTTTCGGCCCCGGAAAGGTTTCAGCACAGCGATCCGCCCGGCCAGGTACTCTCCGGGATCGGATCCCTCAAACACGCGGCAGGTACCCGCTGCCTTCCCCTCCTCGTACAGAACCAGGTGAAGCGCCCGGCGGTCTGTCTCATCAAATTCCTCCTGAAAATGCTGTTCTTCAACAAAAACGGTTTCCCGGATCTGCCGGGCCTCTGCCGGCAGGGTGTGATATATTTTAATCTCCATTGTTATCTGCTTCCCTTCTTGGTGTTTTTCGTTTTCATTATACCCGTATGCCCTTCTTCCCGCAAGCCATCCTGGGACTTCTGTTTTTTGAGTTTCTGTTTTTTGAATCCCCGAAAACGGAAATGCCCTCTTTTTTTCTGCGGCATATATGCTAGAATAGAAGGACAGAATGATCCTAACAGAAAGGCAGTTCACCATGAAAGAAAAAGCAAATCCCCGTATCTGGAAAAAAATTTTTCAGCTTCTTCCCAAAAGGCAAAAACTGGGTTTTTTCGTAGTCCTAGTCATCTTAGGCGTCTCCGCCGTTTTAAGCCAGATCACGCCTCTGGCTGTCGGCTATCTGACAGACCATATCCTGGCCGGCGGCGGTTCCTCTTTTTTATCCGCGGTCCCCATCCTTCTGGCCATTCTTCTGGTCAATGTAGTCAATGAAGTGATCAAGGTGATCCGCCGGCTGATCGTGGAGGATACTGCCACCCAGGCAGAAAAAAACGGACGGCAGAAAGCTGCCTCCGCGCTGCTGACAGCGCCTCTGGCTTATTTCCGGCAGCATATGACAGGAAATATCCACGGCCGCCTGAACCGGAGTCTGGAGGGCACCGTCAAGCTGGTCAAACTTCTGTTTATGGATTTTGCTCCTGCTGTGACAACGGCCGCGGCCGCCGTCGTCACTATTTTTCTGCAGCTTCCCGTTCCGGTGGCCTGCCTGGTGATCCTGGTGATCCCTGCCGGTACTTTTATCGTATTCCGGCAGATCCGGACACAGAAAGGTATCCGGGTGGAACTTATGGAGACAAAGGCCGACATGGACGGAACCATGGTGGAACTGCTGGGAGGCATTGAGACCATCCGGGCTCTGGACAGCGCGGAAGATGAAAGCGGCCGGATCCGTGACCGCTCCGAACATCTCCGGGCAAAAGAAATGCGGCATCATAAGGCCATGGCTTTTTATGACTGCCTTAAATTTATCAATGAAGCCGTTTTCAGCGTTCTGGTCATCGGGCTTTCCATTCTTCTGGCTTCCCGCCGGATCATTACCGTGGGAACTGTGCTGACCGCTTACCTGTGCTTTACCCAGCTCACCGGCCCCCTCCGGGAACTGCACCGGATTCTGGATGAATTTTCGGAATGCATCGTGCTGGCAGATGACTATTTCTGTCTTTTGGAGATCCCTCCGGATTTTTCGTATCAGGAACAGCAGCCCCTGCCAAAGTCAGAACTGCGGGACAACAGCATAGAATTAAGGCAGCTCAGCTTTGCCTACCCGGAAAAGCCGGATGAGCCTGTCCTTTCAGATATAAATCTGACCATCCGTCCCGGCGAGTTTATCGGCATTGCCGGACCCAGCGGCTGCGGAAAATCTTCCCTGATCAAAATCCTGGACAAGCTGGAACCGGCAGACGGCTCTGTGTTTCTTGGCGGCCTTCCCCTTTCCCGACTGTCCCGCCGGCTTCTGGCCGAATATGTGGCGCTGGTTCCCCAGACGCCTTTCCTCATTGCTGATACAGTATACCGCAATATCTGCTACGGCATGCGGCGGGAAGTGACCCTGGAGGAAGTCCGTGATGCCGCCCGGAAAGCGAATATCGCTGCCGACATCGAGCGTCTGCCCGGCGCCTATGAGTTCTGCCTTTCAGAAGGCGGCCGCAATCTTTCCGGCGGACAGCGCCAGCGGATCGCCCTGGCCCGGGTGTTTCTTAAAAAGCCCCGGATCCTGATTCTGGACGAGGCTACTTCCGCCCTGGATAATACATCGGAAAAAATCATCCAGCGGTCTATTGAAAAAATGAAGGACACCTGCAAAACCACGGTAATCTCTATCGCGCACCGGCTTTCTACACTGGAAAACTGCGATGAAATCCTGGTTATGGATCAGGGCCGGATCGTTCAGCGGGGTACCTTTCAGGAACTGCGGCAGACACCGGGAATTTTCCGGGACATGGCTCTGGGCATTCTCAAATAAGGCCTTTTAAAAGCTGCTCTATTTCCTGCCTGCCGGCCAGATTTTCGGAAAAAGCGCTGGCGCTTCCGGCGGCGATGCCCAGCCGGAAGGCATATTCATAATCTTTTTCCCGCAGCCATCCGGCTAAAAACCCGGCGGTCATAGAATCGCCGGCTCCTACTGCATTGACCAGCTTTCCCTCCGGCGCAGGCAGGGAATGGACTTTTCCATTTTCATCCAGCAGCACTGCGCCGCGGGCGCCCAGGGACACCAGAACATTGCGCGCCCCCATATCCTGCAGTCTGCCGGCCCGGAAGACTGCCTCATCCCGGCTTCTTAGAGTGATCCCGAAAAGGCCTTCCAATTCCCGAAGATTGGGCTTGATCAAAAAGGGCCGGCAGGAAAGCGCGTGCCTCAGAAGTCCTCCCGCAGCGTCCACCGCGGTCAGGATATTTCTGCCCCTGAGCCGCCCGAGGATCTCCCGGTATATTGTCTCCGGCAGATTGTCCGGGACGCTTCCGGCCAGCACCAGCACATCTCCTTCCCGCAGCCGGTCCAGTTTTTCAAAAAGCTGTTCCAGCTTCTCCCGGGGAACCGCAGGTCCTCTTCCGTTAATTTCCGTACTTTCAAAATCTCTCAGCTTGACATTGATCCTGGAGTATCCCTGTTCCAGGAAGATAAAATCACTTCTGATCCCCTGTTCCTTTACCAGTCTGCGGATTTCTTGTCCGCTGAACCCCGCCGCAAAAACAATGGCCCGGTTCTCTACACCCAGATGATCTAATACCGCTGACACGTTCAGCCCCTTACCGCCGGGCAGAATCTTCTCCTCCCGGGTCCGGTTTGTTTCTCCGATCTGAAATCCGTCCACAGAAAGAATATAATCCAGCGACGGATTCAGCGTTACTGTATAGACCATGTGTCTCCTCCTCCTTCCGGAATCCGCTCCTTCCCGGGCGGGCGATCCAGATCCCAAAGTTCCGATCCGTCCTCTATCTCCAGCTCCCAGACATCTTCCGGGTGCTTTTTCATGATCTGGCGTCCTCCCTGATCGCCTGTCAGCGCCAGAAGTTCCGGGATGTACCTTTCAGAAAAAACAGCCGGGCTGCCCGGCTTTCCCCGGCAGCAAAGCCGGCCGATGCCTTTTCCGCATTCCGGAAAAGAATCCAGAAGCCCGGATACGGTATCCGCCCGCAGATAGGGCTGGTCTCCCACAAAAAAGCAAAAGCCCCGGGCGGCAGAGGGTCTTCTGACTTTTATCTCCTCCAGCACAGACTGAAGCCCGGCCTGCACAGAGGAAGAAATCCCCTTTTCACTGTTAAGATGAAGGACGGTTTTTATTCCTCTTCGCTCCAGTTCTTTTTGGATCTGAGGATACCGTGTAACGGCCCGGACCGCCTCCACATCCTTTCTTTGTTCTTTCAGATCCAGCAGTAATTCTCCGGCCCGCAGATACAGCGGCTTTCCCTCCACCTGGTACATCAGTTTGTTGCCTCCGAACCGCCGGCTGAACCCTGCTGCCAGCAGGATCAGTTCATATTCCATCTTTCGCGTCCTTTCCACCGGCTTTTAGAAGAAAACAGCCAGACCTCCGCCGGACTTCCCTCAAGAAGTTCTCTGACCCGGAGACCTTTTTCCCGCAGTTCTCCTTCGTCTGCCTGGTTCAGGATAACTGTGACCGGAATGTCCGGCCAGCACTCTTCACATTTTTTTAAGTATCCCTCCCGGATCACCCGGGCCATATCCTCACAGGTCAGCGGGAAGGACTCCGGTTTTCCTGTGCATTTTATGACCTCCGCAGTCCGGTGGCAGCTGTCTTTTACAGGCTGCCCCAGGGCGGTGAGCCCTGCTGTCAGAATAATTCTGCTGCATTCCGGGCGGATCACCGGTTCATGGCTGCCGGGCGCTTTAAACGGCCGCCGCCGGGAGCCGTCCGCCTCGATGAGCACCAGGTCGGCGGCTGCCGCCGCCTTTTGAAAATCTTCCTCTGAAATTCCCTGCTGCTTTCCCCGCTCTCCCGGCAGTTCTTCCACCGCCGCCACCGGACTGATCCCCTGCAGGACAGCTGCAGAGGCTTCTTTTCCATCTGTCAGGCAGCCGCCTATCTGCCTCAGTTCCTGCTGTGTGAACGCAGTGTGGACAGTCGTCGTGATCAGAACTTTTTTTCCTTCTTCTGCCTTTTTCCCGGCTGTCAGCAGGATCAGCGTACTCTTTCCTCCCGCTCCGATAAAAGACCATATTTCCTTCTTTTTCATGTCTTACTGATTTCTCTGAGGGCCCCGGCCGCCTCATAGATCTCCTGCTCTGTGTTGAAATGTGAGAAGCTGAACCTCACCATTCCCTGATTCCTGGTCCCCATGGCTTCATGCATCAGAGGCGCGCAGTGGCCGCCGCTCCTTGTATAAATCTCATATTGTTCCGAAAGCCGGCTACTGATCTCTCCGGAATCCCGGTTCCCCAGATTTAAAGATACCACCGGAGCCCGGTTCTTCTGCGAAAAGTCACCGTAAAAACGGATATCCGGGATATCCTCTGTCAGCCGCCGGAACAGTTCCGCCAGCTCCTGCTCCCGTTTCAGAAGGTTTTCCGGACCCTGTTCTAAAATATATCGGATTCCGGCGCCCAATCCGGCAATTCCGTGGCCGTTCAAAGTTCCGGCTTCCAGAGCCTCTGGCATGATCCGCGGATGATTCCGGTCAAATGTGCGGATCCCGGTGCCGCCGGTAATCAGAGGACGCACGGTTATTCCCTTTCTCACGCAGAGGCCGCCTGTTCCCTGGGGGCCCAAAAGACTTTTATGGCCGGTAAAACACAGGATATCGATGCAGTCTTTTTCCATATCGATTTCAAAGCGGCCGGCCGTCTGGGAAGCGTCCACGCAGAACAGAACTCCCTGTTCCCGGCAGCGCCGCCCGATCCTTCGGATATCTGTCACATTTCCCGTCACATTCGAGGCGTGAGTGCAGAATACCGCCCGGGTCCGGGGGGTAATGGCCTCCTCAAGAGCCTCATAGTCCGGCATTCCGCTGCTGCCGCAGCCGATCAGACGGAGGATCACGCCTCTGTCCTGCATTTCATAGAGGGGCCGCAGCACGCTGTTATGCTCCAGCACAGTAGCGGCTGCCCTGTCTCCTGGCCGCAGGATTCCCTTAACCGCGAAATTCAGGCTTTCTGTGGCGTTGGCGGTAAACACTACCTGCTCCGGACCCCCGGCGTGAAACAGTTCCGCCAGCAGGCACCTGCTCCGGTAAATTGTCCTGGATGCCTCCAGCGATGCGCCGTGAGCGCCTCTTCCGCTGTTTCCCAGGCATTTCATGGCCTCCAGCACACTTTCCCCTACCTGGGGAGGGCGGTAAAAGCTGGTGGCCGCGCTGTCCAGATAAATCATCTCTCCTCCGCCTCCAGACTGAGGATTCCCTCCAGCACTCCCCCGGCGATGCAGCGGGCCTTATCGGAAATCGTAAAACAATTTTCATACTCTTCCAGCCGGGGATCTATATCGGCGATCTTAAGCCCCGGCGTCACAAAATATCCGTCCCGGATCATCCCCCGGAGCAGGCCGCTTATAGCAGCCCGCACCTCTGTCTCTGTCGTTTGATCTCCTTTTATAACAGCGATAGTCTGTCCCTTTTTCACTGTATCCCCGATTTCGGCAAGGCTGCGGATCCGTCCTCCGGCGCCGGCCCGCACCACCCGCTCCGCTGCGATCCCCCGGATCATTCCCGGAACTTTTGTGTCCGGCAGGGCTGTGCCTTTCCGGATGACCCGGCCCAGATTATGGCCCCGCATGGTTTCTATGACCAGGTCCACATCCCGGCCTGCTGTAAAGCCCGGGCCCAGGGCAATCGTCTTCGGCGCCATGGTTCTGCTGGTCCCGAGATTTTTTTTCGCCAAGATCCCATCCACCAGGGCGTAGGGCCGCACTGTCTCCAGAATGCGGCATTGCGGGTCCACCATCATGGCCGCCTCGCCCCGTCCCATGATCTCCCTGGCCTGCTGAAAATTTTCCGCCAGCCGGCAGGTCTTATCCTCCACTCGGCTGACCTTGTCATATACCGCCTCAGAAAAAGCCGCGCGCCTGCGGATTGCCGACGGAGCCTCCGTTTCCAGCACCAGCACCGGATAACCGCACTGCAAAAGTTTATAAATCGTTCCGCTGGCAATATCTCCGCCGCCCCGGACCAATATCAGCTGTCTGCGTCTTTCCATTTTATTTTAATTCCTCCTAGGGCCGGATCACTACTTCCGCCGAACACTGCTTTTCCGCGATTTCATACATATTGGATATCCCTCCCACCTTTAACTTGTCCTTTAATCCGTAAAAATCCAGACAGGTGCCGCAGGTCAGGATCTCTGTCCCCATAGCTTCCAGTTTTTTTAGATCTTCCAGCGCCGGCGAATCCTCGCAGGACCAAAAAGCGCCTCCATTGTAGAGCAGCACCGTTTCAGGCAGAGTATCCTGCTGGGTCAGCGCAAACAAAAATGACCGCATTAAAAGTTCTCCCAGGCGCTGATCCCCCTGTCCCATAGCGCCGGAAGAAATCACCGCTACTAATCCCCGGCGGATTTTTTCCGCCCGGCAGGGGCTTTCCTGCCTGGTCTTTTCCGGGGCGCCGCCTTCCATCCCCTTCCCGGCGATCCGCACAGCGTATTCCGCTGTTCCCCGCTGCTCCATCCAAAAACTCCAGTTCTTGTGATCCGCCAGTTTCCGGAGATTCTGGACCGCAATTTCATTGTCTACCAGAATTTCCGCTGTCTCTCCCAAACCTGCCGCTTCCAGAGCCCTCTTTGCCTCCACCACCGGCAGGGGGCAGGCCTTTCCCCTTTCATCCAGAAAAATCATTTTTGTCACCCCACATAAATACTTTTTTCTTTTCTTTCCCCGATCCTGCCGATCAGTCCGCAGGGCAGTCCCAGAGACGCCAGCTCTTCCAGCGCTGCCTTCCCGTCTTCCGGATCCAGACTTGCCAGAAGACCCCCTGAAGTCTGCGGATCAAACAGCAGCTCTTCCATATAGAACGGAGTGTCCCTAAACTCTACCCGTTCCTGAAGGTAATTGCGGTTTCTCTGAGCCGCCCCGGTCAGATAAAATTCTTCCGCGTATTCCTCGCACTGGGGAATGTAGGGAATCTTTCCCTGATCCAGCACAGCTGTGTGGTCCTCCCCCACCATCTCAGCCAAATGGCCCAGCAGCCCGAAGCCCGTCACATCCGTACAGGCGTGGACCCGGTATTTCCGGAGAATTTCTGAAGCCCTGCGGTTCAGAGTCCGCATAGAGGCCGCCGCCAGTTCATAGGCGGTCCCGGATGCCGCATGCAGGCTGTTGGCCGCGCAGACAATCCCGACGCCCAGCGGTTTTGTCAGAATCAGCGCGTCCCCGGTTCTGCAGGTATGATTCTGCAGTATCCGGTCCGGATGGACCGTTCCGAATACAGACAGCCCGTACTTGACCGTCTCATCCGCAATGGAATGACCGCCGGCCAAAACTCCGCCGGCCTCCTGCACTTTCCTGCTGCCGCCAGTCAGGATCTTCCCCAAAATGTTTAAATCCATCTGTTCCGGAAAGCAGACGATATTCAGGGCAGTCTTTACCTGACCGCCCATGGCGTAAATATCACTGAGGGCGTTGGCGGCCGCGATTTCTCCAAACAGCTGGGGATCCTCCACTACCGGAGGAAAGAAATCCAGCGTATGGATTACCGCCAGTTCCTCGGAAATCCGGTAAACCGCCCCGTCATCTCCATGGCTGAATCCCACCAGCAGATTTTCATCTCTCTGGCGCGGAATTTTATCCAGCACTTTTTTCAGAGCCGCCGGTCCCAGTTTTGCCGTACATCCTCCGCTCCCGCAGAATATGTTTTCTTCAGTCTCCATTCTTTTTTGCCTGTCCTTTCAGAATTCCTTCCAGCTCGTAGATCCCCTGCCACTCCAGTTTCTGCGCTGTCATAAAAGATATCATCCTTTCCCTGCATCGCTTTTCGGTCATCCAGCCCAGTCCGCATCCCGCGGAAATCTTTCCCGGCACCGGGATCAGCCTGCCGTTTTCTCCCGCGCGCCGGCAGCAGTCCTCCATTCTCATGGCCTGTGTTGTGGTAAAAAATGTGATCAGTATCCTGTCATCCATCCGTATATTTTCTCCTGCGCAGGGCGCGCCGGCATACAGAAGACTTCTGCAGGCCGGCGCGCATTGTCGTGGTTACAGACTGAACCTCTGTTTGCGGACCATCTGCACCAAGTCTCTATTATTTTTTGTATGGGCAAACATGTTGAGGATATTTTCCACCGCCTCCTCGGATTTCATTCCGTTCAGAGCCTTTCTCATGGAATTTACAGCCTCCTGCTCCTCCTCTGTCAGGAGAAGATCCTCCCTCCTGGTTCCGGATTTGACAATATCAATGGCCGGAAAGACCCGGCGCTCCTGAAGTTTCCGATCCAGCACCAATTCCATATTGCCGGTTCCCTTAAATTCTTCATAAACTACATCATCCATCTTGCTGCCGGTGTCCACCAGGGCTGTGGCAAGAATGGTCAGGCTTCCGCCTTCCCGCATATTCCGGGCCGCGCCGAAAAACCGTTTCGGCATGTGCAGCGCCGCCGGATCCAGACCTCCGGACAGAGTTCTTCCGCTGGGAGGCACTACCTGGTTGTAGGCTCTTGCCAGACGGGTAATGCTGTCGATGAAGATCACCACATCTCTCTTATTTTCCACCAGCCGCTTTGCCCTCTCAATGACCATTTCCGACACCCGTTTATGATGCTCCGGAAGTTCGTCGAAGGTGGAATAGATCACCTCCACATTGGGCCCCTGGACGGTCTCTTTAATATCTGTCACTTCCTCCGGACGTTCATCGATCAGCAGAATGATCAGATGCATCTCCGGATTGTTCCGCAGGATGGATTTCGCCGCATCCTTCAGCAAGGTTGTTTTTCCTGCCTTGGGCGGTGACACGATCATGCCTCTTTGCCCCTTTCCGATGGGGCTCACCAGATCTACGATCCGCATAGCCAGGCTTCCGCCCGGGCGTTCCAGATGGATCCTTTCATTTGGAAAGACAGGGGTCATATCCTCAAAGCTGCACCGTCTGGAACTTTCCGACGGCGACATGCCGTTAATGCTCTTCACATACAGAAGCGCGGAAAACTTTTCATTCTGGGATTTGATCCTGGTGTTTCCTCTGAGGATATCTCCGGTCTTCAGCCCAAATCTGCGGATCTGAGAGGGTGATACATAAACATCATTCTCCCCCGGCAGGAAATTGTCGGATCGGATAAATCCGTAGCCGTCTGTCAGCACTTCCAGGATGCCGCTGACCTCCTGACCGCTGTCCAGGGCCTGGAAATCTGTTTTTGGATGGTCCTCTCCGTCATTCATATAGCGGATTTTTCCGCTGTCGGACTTTTCTGTCTTTTCGTGGCGCTCCGCATGTTCCGCCCGCTCACGTTTTTCATGGCGCTGAGAGCCCTTTTCCATTGCGCTGTTTTCTTCTTTTTCCGGCTTTTCCGCGCGTTCCGGATTTTCTTTTTCATCTTCCGCTACCATGCGCTCTACCAATTCATCTTTACGGAGAGCTGAGATTCTTTTCAGGCCTCTGGCCTTTGCCACCTGGCGCAGTTCACTCAACGGCAGGGATTCATATTTTTCACGCATCATTTTCTAACCTCTCATAAAATTTTCCAGCACTTCTCCGGTCTTTCTGCTGCTGTCGATCCGTCTGTAAAATTGTAACCGGGGAATTTGGGGTTAACGAAATCAAAATAGAGGGATTGTGAAACAGAACACCGTTTCAAAAGGATTTGCTACCTTTCGGTATAATGATAGTTACAGTATATCAAACCGGTATATAAAACACAACTGTTTTTTAAAGAAGGTTCGCGCTCCGCAGGCGCTTTGTTTTCCTGATCCCGCCATGCCTCTTTGCCGATGACGCAGCACGAAATGCGGCACAAAATTAAAAAATCCCGCTAAATAGCGGGTTTATCGCCTGCGGCTAACAGGACTCGAACCTGCACGGTTTCCCAACGGGACCTAAACCCGCCGCGTCTGCCAATTCCGCCATAGCCGCGCATAATCTAAAACAGCGGAAACCCAGCTGTTTTGGATTTCCGCCGTTGTCATTCGTGAAGCATCGGGGATTCGAACCCCGGACAACTTGATTAAAAGTCAAGTGC
>ERZ1643246.1364-NODE-1364-length-26765-cov-5.561063_pt1 | contig 26765 bp, 35 predicted proteins | sample MGYA00579265_ERZ1643246 | MGnify/ENA primary metagenome ERZ1643246 (study PRJEB29033, sample SAMEA4952261) | chicken gut metagenome | biome: Broiler Chicken; feature: Gastrointestinal Tract; material: Caecum | place: Ireland | collected 2018 | study: Broiler...
CTAGAGATAGGTGGAAACATAAAAACAACATCTTTATAAAAATGTGTACTAATTTTAAATTAGTACACAGAGTGAAAATTTCTAATTTTCACTTTTGTTCCTAATAATGTTTTTAGATTGGTATATACAATATAGAAAAATAAAAGAATCAACAAATATAAGAAGACTAATAACAGGAACTTTAGCAGGAATTGCACAAATAGCAATAATAGCAAATATCATAATATTTATAATAAGCATATTTAAATAAAAGATAAGAGAGAGAAGGTAAAATATAAAAAATAAAATAAAACAAAATAAAACTTAATAAAACAAAATAAAAATATATATAAATCAAAAAGAAAAAATAGGTGTCAATAGTTTTTATTTGTACATAATAATAATTAGGGGGTAAATGGTTATGGAATACTTAAGAAAAACACCTATGATAAAAATAAATTATAAATATAATGATAAAGAAAAATATGTATTTGCAAAATTAGAAGCATATAATCCAACAGGTAGTATAAAAGATAGAGTAGCATTTTATATAATAAAAAATGCAATAAAAACGGGAAAGCTTAAAGAAAACATGCCAATAGTAGAGGCAACTAGTGGAAATACTGGAATAGCATTAGCAGCATTAGGAGCAAAAATGCATCATCCAGTATATATTTTTATGCCAGACTGGGTAAGTAATGAAAGAATAAAAATAATGCAAATGTATGGGGCGAATGTAATACTTATATCTAGAAAAGAAGGGGGATTTATAGAATGCACTAAAAGGGCAAAAGAGGTGGCAGAAGAAAAGAAAGGATTTTTAGCAAACCAGTTTTCAAATAAGGATAACATATTAGCACATTATGAAACAACAGGAAAGGAAATAATAGAAGGTGTTCCAGAAGAAATAGGCTCTTTTATATCTGGAATTGGTACAGGGGGGACCTTAATGGGAACTGGAAAAAGAATAAAAGAAAAATATAAAGATAGCAAAATTATAGCGATAGAACCAGATAAAATGCAGGTAGTATCTAAAGGTAAAATTCTAGGCACACATAAAATAGAAGGTATAGGAGATGAATTTGTACCAGATTTAGTAGATAAAACAAAGATAGATAAGTATTATTTAATAAATGACGATGATGCAATAAATATGTCAAGAAAACTAGGACTAGAGTTAGGAATAGGTGTTGGAATCTCATCAGGAGCAAACTTTATAGGTGCAGTACTTGAAAATGACATAAATAAAAAAGCATCAGTAACTGTATTTGCAGATGATAATAAAAAATATATATCAACTGAACTATCAAAAAAAGTAGAAAATGATAAAAAATATATATCAAATAATATAAAATTATTAAACTATGAATTCATATCTAATTGACATTATCATAAAATAAATATAAAATAAATTAAAATTTTAATTAAATATTTTAGGTGAAATATGAAAACAATAAAAAAAGTAAAAAACAGAAATAATAAAAAAAATATTGTATGTGTAGTGCTAATTATTATATTACTAGCAGTATTAATTCTAACTTTATATTTTAATAAAAGAGATATTACTAAATATATATTAGTAAATGCAAATATATCAAGTAGTATAATGCAAAATGTTATAGTAGACGAAGCTATATATTTAGAAAAAGTAGAAGATGAAGAGGTAAAAAATCTAATAGAAAATATAAGAAGTGAATATGGACTAAATACTAGTAACTTTGGATTTTTTTACTATAATGTAAATACTAGAAAGTACTATTTATATAATGAAGATAAATACTTTACAGCAGCAAGTACAGTAAAAGTTCCAGTTGCAATGTATTATTATGAAAAAATAAATAATGGAGAATTTACTTTAGATAGTACACTTAAATATACATCAAATAATTTTGAAGCAGGAGGAGGAGATGTTACAAATAAATATAAAGCAGGTTCAAACATTAAATTATCTGTTTTGTTAGAAGAATTAATTGTAGATAGTGATAATACAGCGAATAATATATTGATAGGGAATATAGGATTTAAAGCATATAGGAAAGAAATAAAAAAATATTCTGATAGAGACTTAAGTAGTACATTTTATTCTTCAAATGTAACAACACCTGGATATTCATTTGATGTTATAATGTATTTGTATAAACATTCTGATAAATTTCCAAAACTACTAGAAGATATGAAAAAGTCATCATTTGGAAAATACCTAAAAGAATATCTAGATTATGATGTAGCACATAAATATGGAAGTTATAATGGATATGTACATGATTATGGAATAATTTATGGAAAAGATACATATATTGTGGGAGTATTTACAAAAGGAAAAAATAATGCAGATAAATTAATTGCAAATATTGGAAAAAGATTAATAGATACTGTAGAAAAAAATGAAGAATAGGAAGGAATAAAAAATGGAACAAGAAATAATAAATCTTTTAAATAAAACAAATAGACCAGGAATGGATAAATTAATAAGCTTTCTGCAAAAATCAGACTTTTTCAAAGCACCAGCAAGTACTAGATTTCATGGCGCTTTTGAAGGAGGGTTAGCACAGCATAGTATGAAAGTATATGAGATATTAAAAGAAAAAGTCAAAACATCAGTAATTCCATTAGATATAAAAGAGGAATCTATATTAATAATAGGATTACTTCATGATATATGTAAAGTAAACTTTTATAAAGTAGATTATAGAAATGCAAAAAACAGCTTAGGAGTATGGGAAAAAGTACCATACTATGCAGTAGAAGATACTATTCCTTATGGACATGGTGAAAAATCTGTTATGATGATTAGTGAATATATAAAATTGACAAATGAAGAAAAATATGCCATAAGATGGCATATGGGATATACTGAGCCAAAAGAATTATATGGAACAATAGGAGAAGCATATAAAAAATATCCAATAGCACTTTTAGCACATGAAGCAGACTTAGAAGCTACATATTTTTTTAATATTTAGTTGCATTTGAAAACTTTTTGTGATATTATTTTATATGTAAATAAAAAAATAATGGAGGTAATAAATATGGAATTAAAAGGATCAAAAACAGAGAAAAATTTAATGGAAGCTTTTGCAGGAGAGTCACAAGCTAGAAATAAATATACATATTTTGCAAGTAAAGCAAAAAAAGAAGGATATGAGCAAATAGCAGCTATATTCCAAGAAACAGCAGATAATGAAAAAGAACATGCTAAATTATGGTTTAAATTATTAAATGGAGGAGATATTCCATCTACAGATGAAAACCTAAAAGCAGCAGCAGCTGGAGAAAATTTTGAATGGACAGATATGTATGATAGAATGGCTAAAGAAGCTAAAGAAGAAGGTTTTGATAAAATTGCATATCTATTTGAACAAGTTGGAAAAATAGAAAAAGAGCATGAAGCAAGATACTTAAAACTACTAGAAAATGTAAAAGATGGTTTAGTATTTAGTAGAGATGATGAAAGAATATGGAAATGCAGAAACTGTGGACATATAGTAATAGGAAAATATGCTCCAGAAGTTTGCCCAGTATGTAATCATCCAAAAGCATTCTTTGAGATAAAAGCAGAAAATTATTAATAAATAAAAGCCAGTCTACATAGACTGGTTTTATATTAAAGTAATAATAGATATAAAAAGGTGTTATTATGCAGGAATTAAAAATAAAAGGTATATATAAACATTTTAAAGGTAATTATTATATAGTAGAAGATGTAGCAATACATAGTGAAACTTCAGAAGAATATGTAGTGTATAGACAGCTATATGGAGATGCTAAGCTATATATAAGGCCAAAGGATATGTTTTTATCAAAAGTAGATAAAGAAAAGTATCCAAATGTAAAGCAAGAATATAGATTTGAGCTTCAAAATATACCCAAGAAAAACGAATTACAATAATTAATTATAAACGAGGAAAAAGAATGAAAATCGGATTTACAATAGGAAAATTTGCTCCTTTTCATAAAGGTCATGAAGAGTTAATAAAAGTGGCTCTAAGAGAAATGGATAAAGTTTATGTATTAATAAATGATACATCAGTAACAAATATGCCATTAGAAGAAAGGGCAAAATGTATTAAAGAACTATATCCAGATGTAAATATAATACTTGGAAAAAATCCACCAGATAGATATGGAATGGATGAGGAAAGTATAAAAGTGCAGACTGATTATTTAAAAAGTATATTTCAAAAAATACCAGTTACTCATTTTTATAGTAGTGAAGAATATGGAAAGTTTGTAGCAAGAGATTTAAATGTAGTAGATAGAAGAATAGAAAAAGAGATACCAATTTCAGCTACAATTATAAGGAAAGATATAAATAAAAATAAAATGTATTTAGAAGAAAGTGTATATAAGAAAGTAATAAACTATTAAAATACTATAGATAAATTAAATAGATTGTTACAATAAAATATTAGATAATAGGAAAGGTAAGTATAATGAAAGAAAATGTATTAGACATATTAAAGGAAAGAGGATATATTGAACAAGTAACTTTTGAAGATGATTTAAAAAAACTACTAGGAGAAAAAAGCATTCCATTTTATATTGGTTTTGACCCTACTGCAGATAGCCTTCATGTAGGACACTTTGTATCTATGATGGTTGCTAAATATATGCAAAATGCAGGACATAAACCAATTATATTAGTAGGAGGAGGTACTGTTACAATAGGTGATCCTTCTGGAAAAACTGATATGAGAAAAATGTTATCAAAAGAAGAAATAAATCATAATGTAGAATGTTGCAAAAAGCAATTAGAAAAATTTATAAGTTTTGAAGGTGAAAATGCAGCTATAATTGTTAATAATGCAGATTGGCTTTTAGATTTAAATTATATTGAATTTATGAGAAAAATTGGTTCATTATTTACAATAAATAAAATGCTTGCAGCAGAATGTTATAAAGCAAGAAAAGATGAAGGACTTACATTTTTTGAAATGGGATATATGCTTATGCAATCATATGATTTCCTATATCTTCATGACAATTATAATTGTAAACTTGAAATGGGAGGAAATGACCAGTGGTCTAATATACTAGGCGGAGTTGACCTAATTAGGAAAGTTGGACACGATGATTCATTTGGCCTTACATTCAAACTTCTTACAACAAAAGAAGGGAAGAAGATGGGAAAAACTGAAAAAGGTGCTTTATGGCTTGATAAAGAAAAAACATCACCTTATGAATTTTATCAATACTGGAGAAATATTGCAGATGCAGATGTTAAAACTGTTTTAAGTATGCTTACATTTATTCCAATGGACGAGGTTGAAAGGTTATCAAGTTTAGAAGGTGAAAAAATAAATGAAGCTAAAAAAATAGCAGCCTTTGAAATAACTAAGTTAGTACATGGAGAAGAAGAAGCTATAAAAGCACAAGAAGCATCAGAAAGTTTATTTGGTGGTAATAAAATGACTCAGAATATTCCTATGATAAAAATAGAGCAAGATGGAAATTTAAGTATAGTAGATGCTTTAGTAAAAGCCAACTTTGCACAATCAAAAGGACAAGCAAAAACTTTAATTATGCAAGGCGGAATTAGTATAAATGATGAAAAAGTTTCTGATATATCATATATAATATCTAATGAAGAATTAGAAAAAGGAATAATCCTAAAAAAAGGAAAAAAATCATTTATAAAATTAATTAAGGAATAGTAAATAAAACTAGTTTATTTATATAAATAAGCTAGTTTATTTTTCTTATTGGAACAAAAAGTATAACTAATGAATAATATATTTTGGGTGATTTTATGAGTGAATTAAATACAATTGTAAATACAAAAGAACCTTATTCATATAGTAAAATGCAAAATGATTTAAGAAATTTAAAAACAAGATATCCTTTTTTGCAAATAGAGAATATAGGTGAAAGTGTACAAAAAAGACAAATACCATGCATTAGAATTGGTGAGGGAAAAAGTGAAGTGATGTATAGTGCATCTATTCATGCAAATGAGTGGATTACTTCTTTGATACTTATGAAATTTATAGAAGATTTTTGTATTTCTTATACTAAAAATAGAGATATATTTGAACATAATCCTAAAGAAATATATAAAGCTTCATCAATATATATAGTACCAATGCTTAACCCAGATGCTGTAGAATTAGTTGTAGGAAATATAAAAGAAGGAAGCACAGAGTATAACCATTATAAAGAAATTGCAGATAATTTCCCTAATATTTCATTTCCAAGTGGGTGGAAAGCAAACTATAATGGTGTAGATTTAAATTTACAATTTCCAGCAAACTGGGAAGAGGCAAGAAGAATAAAATTTGAGCAAGGATATAATAAGCCTGCACCAAGAGACTTTGTAGGATTTGGGCCATTAACAGAACCAGAAAGCTTAGCAATTTATAATTTTACTTTAAAACATAATTTTAGACTAATATTAGCATATCATACACAAGGAGAAGTGATATATTGGAAATATGAGGATTTCAATCCAAAAGATGCAGAGGAAATAGGGAGGATATTCAGTAAAGTAAGTTCATATTATTTAGATGTAACACCTCCAGAATCTGCAAATGCAGGATATAAAGATTGGTTTATAATGAATTATAATAGACCAGGATATACAATTGAAGCAGGCTTAGGAGTAAATCCGCTTCCACTAGAACAGTTTGATAAAATATATAGTGATAATATAGGAATACTAGTTTTAGGAAGTATTATATAGGTATTTAGAAAATAGAAGAAATAAAATATAAAATCATTTGAAATACAATTTATTTTATTCTGTCTTTCAAATGATTTTATATTGTTAGTTATATGTATTCTTTTAAAACATCAAAAATCTTATAAACTTTTGTAACTGGATTTCTTTCAGATGCTTGTTTATTTATATTAACATTATCCATATGTTCACAATTTTTTATAGCCTCATATAATTTTCCACCTTTTGTAACTTTTTCAAAAATATCAATGTCATTTTTAGTATATTTACTAAGACCATTTTTTTGAAATTCTTTATTAAGTTCACTTAATATATTATCTTTAGAAATATATTTATTTACTATTTTAAAATGGGATAATAACCATAATTCAAAATTAAGGTTTGACCAGCAAGTATTATAATTACAATTAATTATTGCATTATTAAATTGTTCATCACTATAATCATATTTATCAAAGACTACCCAAACTTGTCCATATAATTTACTTGAATAATTAACATATTTTCCGAGTATATTTTACTAAATCTATAGTATTTTTTTCAGTGCCTTTTACTTCAATATTAGGTTAAAATATCTACTTTATTTCCATACTTTTTATTAATCCTTTATTGACCTAGTAAAACAATTTTTTATTTTTATGCAACTTTTATTCCTGTATTAATAACTTCCTGAACAAAAGGTGTTTCTACATTATCATAATCAGCTACTTTAATTAAATGTGGTTCTAAACGATAATCAATATTTCTTCTTAATTTTTTTAAATTTAATTGCTCATCAAAAATATCATTGCATTTTATATCATCTGTAATAATAGCAATATCTATATCACTATCTTCGTGATTTGTCCCTTTTGCATATGAACCGAATAAAATAATAGCTTTTACTTTGTAATTTGCTAAAATAACTTCAACATATTTATTTACAATATCCATTATTTCTCTATCAATAATTCTTTCAACCATTCTCTCAACTCCTTTATATTTTCTATCCATAAGTTTGTATATTCATCAGTGCATTTTAATTCAAATGTATATTTATAATCTCCATACCTTGCTTCCATATTGAAATCTGAAATTGTTTCAAGTAAATCTTCTTGTCTTTCTGTTAATTCCATATTCATTTTATTTGCTAAATAAGCTAATTCATGTGTTCTAGGTGCATACGGAGCACTTTTATTTATCTTAGCATAATATGCTTTTAATAATTTTTCAATAAGTAATTGTCCAAAAAATAGACAATATGTATTTCTCTTTTTCTCTTTTAAATCTAGCATAACATCATAATCATTATCAGAACTTTTTATCCAATAATTCATTAAATCTATATTATTCATATACTTTCCTCACTTTCTTTTTTATTATAACATTAAAGTCAAAATTTTACTACATGTTATTACTTATATTTTTGTAAAATTTACTTATTTTGTTACTATTCACAGCTAAAAATAAAAAACACCTAAATTAGAGGGAATAAAAGTATAGTTTTATTTCCTCTAGCTTATTTTTTGCTTTTAAATAGGAATATTTAAGTTATCAAAATGTTTATAGACTTACAAAAATGTAATTTTAAATTAATATAAATCAATTTTTAATTAAATCTTTTTCATTTATTATATTATTATAAACAATTGTCAATAATAAGAATAAAAGAAAGGAATAATTAAAAATGAAAAATGAAGATAAAATAAGCATAAAAATCTTTAAGTTATTCTGGGTATTTGTTATAGGTTGTTTAATTGGATATATAATGGAAGTAATGCTAAATATATTTAGAACTCATAATTTTGAAACAAGACAAGGACTAATATATGGACCATTTGCACCAGTTTATGGTTTAGGAATGTTAGCTTTTTATATCATATTACCATATGTAAATAAATGGTATCATATATTTTGGATAAGTGGTATTTTAGGAGGAGTTACGGAATATTTTTGTTCATATTTTCAAGAAAGATGGTTTGGAACTATTTCATGGGATTATACAAACCTATTTTTAAATCTTAATGGTAGAACAAGCATAATGTATTGTGTACTTTGGGGAATATTAGGAATTATATTTATAAAACTAATATATCCATTTTTAGAAATGATTTTAAATAAATTGGTAAACAAATTTAGCATAAAATTAGTTACAAGCTTTGTAGCAGTATTTATGATATTTAATATATCCATATCATCACTTGCAGCACAAAGACAATATGAAAGAAGAGAAAATATAAAGGCTGAAAATGAAATTGATATATTTTTAGATAAATATTATCCAGATGAAGTTTTAGATAAAGTTTTTGTAAATAAAATAGAAAAGTAGCTAAAATTAAGGAAATATTAATAATTTAGCTATTTATATTTAATAGATTTTGTAGTATAATAATAAATATGTATAAGATTAATGATTAAATATATAAATAGGGGAAACCAAAAATGAAAATAAAGAAAGCAAAAATATTTAGGATAATATTAGTAGTAATAGTACTAGCAATTATAATAGGAATGATAATATATTTATTTCCTTTATTTCAAAACTTAAGTACAGATGAAGGAAAACAAGAATTTAAAGAAAAAATCCAATCTTCTGGTTTTTTAGGATTACTGATGATATTTGGACTTCAATTTGCACAAATATTCCTTATAATCATACCAGGAGAACCTTTAGAAGTATTAGCGGGCATGTGTTATGGAACAATTGGAGGAACAATATTTATAACTGTATCTGCATTCATAATTTCAAGTCTAATATTTTTTGCAGTTAGAAAGTTTGGAAGAAAATTTGTATATAGCTTTTGTTCTAAAGAAAGTGTAGAAAAAATAGAAAATAGTAAGCTATTTAAAAATGTAGATAAAATAGAATGGATAATGATAATACTTTTCTTAATACCAGGTACACCAAAAGACCTATTAGTATATATAGCAGGACTTTTACCAATAAAGCCACTTAGATTTATATTAATATCTACATTTGCAAGATTTCCATCTGTAATATCATCTACAATTGCAGGAGCAAATATAATTGAAGGGAAATTTCATATGATATTTGTATCATATTTAGTAACATTTCTAATAGTAGCTATTTTTATATTTGTAATAAATAAATTTGACAAAACTAAATTAACTCAAGAAGCTTTAAATATGTTTAAAAACGATAATAAAACGCAGAAGAAAAAGGAAAAAATATAACATCAAACTTTGGGGGATATCATGAACGAATTAATCGTTTTAGAAAATAAAAAGGATAAGCTGAGAAAATTAATAATATATTTTTTTGTATATGCATTTATTGGCTGGATTTTAGAAACTATTTATGCTTTTTTACTAAAAGGAAAGTTTGTAAATAGAGGCTTTTTAATAGGTCCATTATGCCCTATATATGGATTTGGAGCAGTTATATTAATACTTCTTCTTGGAAAGTCAAAAGGAAAACCAGGTAAGGAATTTATAATCTCAGTAATTGCATTTACAATATTTGAATATATGGTCTCATATATATTAGAAGCAATATTTGGTCTTAGATGGTGGGACTATTCTAAAGATTTTTTAAATCTTCAAGGAAGAGTAAGCTTAGCATATTCATTTATATGGGGTGCAATGGGCATAATATTAATTGAAATAATACATCCATATGTATCAAAAAAATTACAAAAAATTGAAAGGCATATTAATAAAAATGTACAAAGAATAATTATATATGTTTTAGTAATAATATTTATAATTGATGTAATAGCATCATCAGTTCAATATTTAAAGTGTTAGAATATAAAAGTAAAATATGTAAAAGGAAAGGTAAATATAATATGAGAGTTGAAAAAGTACCTAATGTAGGTCCTATACCAAAAATAAGACCAGTTCAAAATAAATATGGTGAAAGTTCTACTAATAAAAAAAGAGAAAATAGCCTAGAAAATAGGCATAAAACATTTTGTGAAGCACTAAGAGCTGAATTAAATAAAAATACTAAGAATTCAAGCTTAGAAAATAGTGTGCAAGAAAACAAAAAAGATGAAGAACAAAGAAGTTTTGATGAGAGAATTTAATAAAAGAGCGGATAAAAAATATCTGCTTTTTTTAAACTTTTTCTATTTTTAATTTATCTAATAAATGTATAACAAAAATAAATAAAAAAGGTAAATAAAAGATATGAAAAAACACAGAAAATACTTGATGATATATATAATTGTAGTAATAATAATTGTAATTCTAATATTAATATTCTCAAAAACTAATGACTCTACTAAAGTTTTAAATTATAATGAAATAGAAAAAGATAATATACTTCAAAATAAAGTTGAAATAACTAATGAAATAAACAATGAAGTAAATAATGAAATTAATAATAATGTAGCTACTAACAATATAAACAATGCTTTATCTGAAAATATAACAAAAGAAAATATAAAATATAATGATGCAAATATGCAAGAAGAAATAGAAGAGAATCTTCAAAATGAAGGAAATGTAGAAACAAGAAAATGGGGAAATAATGTAGCATTTATAGGTGATTCGAGAACTCAAGGCTTTTTAATGTATACAGGTCAAAAAGATGTAGTAGATTATACATATATAGGTTTAATGGTAGATACAGCAATTACAAAAGAGTTTGTAAAAACATCTAATGGAGACAAAGTTACTATATTAGAGGATATGAAGAATAAAGATATAGATACTGTATATATAATGTTAGGAGTAAATGAGTTAGGCTGGGCATATAGCAATGTATTTATAAATAAATATGAAGAGCTAATAGACAAAATAAAAGAAATAAAACCTAATAGTAAGATTTATTTGCAATCTATAATACCTGTAACAAAAGAAAAGTCAGAAAGAGATGATATATATAATAATGTAAGGATAAAAGAATATAACTCACTTATAAAAAAATTAGCAGACAAAAAAGGCATAAAATACTTAGATATATCAGGAGCATTAGCAGATAAAGAAGGAAACTTACCTAAAAATGCATCTACAGATGGAATACATATAAATAAAGAATATTGTAAGAAATGGCTAAAGTATATACAGGAAAATTCATAAAATCTAAATAAAATTAATAACTAAAAAATAAAAGGAGAGCATAGAAAATGAAAAAAATTATATATGTTTTAGGGATAGTAATACTAGTAATCTTAGCTACAATCTTCTATATGAATACAAGTAGCATAAATGAAGAAAGAGAAGTGATTATAGATATAAATAAATTAGCAGAGGATATAAAAAATCAAAAAATGTTTGATGATACATTAGAAATAATTGAAAAAGATATAGCAATTACTAACTATAACTTTAATAATGAAACTATACAAGACCTAGTAAGCTATGTAAGTACAGGAGCAACTGCAGAAGAAATACTAGTTATAGAGGCAAAAGATAAAAATAGTATAAAAGCAATTGAAGAAAAAATAACAGAAAGAATAAAAGAAAGAAAAGAAGCATTTGCGAGTTACCTTCCAAATGAAGTATATAAACTAGAAAATCCAGTTTTAATAATAAAGGATAAATACATAATTTTATGTATATGCAATAATTCTCAAAATATGAGTGAATATATAGAAAAATATTTAAAAACAGTATAAGAGGTAAAACTATGCAACAAGATGCTAAAAACATACTAATAGAATATATAAAAAATAATGAAGCTAAATTATATAGAATAGCATATAGCTATGTAGCACAAAGAGATGCAGCACTTGATATTGTTCAAGAGGCAATTATTAAAGCACTAGAAAATATAGATAAATTAAGAGTAAAAGAGTATGTAAGAACTTGGTTTTATAGAATATTAATAAATGAAGCTTTAATGTATATTAGGAAAAACAAAAAATATGTACAGATGGAATGTGATATAAAAGAAGAATTAGAAGATTTTGAAAATACATCTGATAATAACATAGAGATTTATCAAAATGTACAAAAACTTGATGATAAGTTAAAGACTGTTATTGTATTAAGATATTTTGAAAATTTAAAACTTGAAGAAATATCTAAAATAACAAATACAAACTTAAGTACTGTAAAGTCTAGACTATACAAAGGATTAGAAATAATAAAGAGTAATATGGAAGGAGACAAGTAAAAATGAAAAACATAAAAAAGGCAAAAGAAGCCTATGACTCCATAAAAATCCCGAATAATTTGAGCAAAATAGTAGACCAAACCATAAATAGAGAATATATAGGCAAAAAAGATAAAATAAGCAAAAAGAGCAAAATAGCAGGTATAGCATTATCTACTTGTTTAGCAACTTGTTTCCTATTTGTAGTGTTAGTAAATGAAAATGAAACATTTGCTAAAAGTGTAAGTAAAATACCAGTTATAAAAGAACTTGCTAAATTAGTAACAATAGAAAAAATTGTAGAAGAAGATAATGAAAAATTAGTATATGCAAATATCCCTGCAATTCAAAATACAGGAAATACAGATTTAGAAAAAAGAATAAACTATGAAATCTCAAAAAAGATGGATGAAGTACTAAAAGAAGCGGAAAAAAGAGCAAGTGAATATAAGCAAGCAGTATTAGATACAGGTGGAAGTTTAGAGGATTATCATCCTATACTTATAAATATAGATTATGAATTAAAATACTCAGGTAGTGACTTAGTATCATTTGTAATTAATAAAAGTGAAACACTTGCAAGTGCATATACAGAACAATATATATACAATATAGATATAGAAACAGGCAAAGAACTTAATCTAAAAGATGTTTTGGGAGAAAATTATAAAGAAATTGTAGATAGTGAAATAAATAGACAAATAGAAGAGAGAAAAAAAGACAAAGAAAATTCATACTTTACACCAGAAGAAGGTGGTTTTGATGGAATAGAAAATGAATATCAAAACTTTTATATTAATGAGAATAGAAAAGTTGTAATAGTATTCTTTAAATATGAAATAGCACCTGGATATATGGGAATGCAAGAGTTTGAAATAAGTAATTATGATATTAATATATAATATAAATTAAATCTAAATCTTAAAAATAATAATATAAGAACCAATATTAAAGAATATTAAATTAATTAATATATTATTAATATTGGTTCTTTAAACTATTATAAAATAACAGTAAAAGTAGTAATGTTATTTTCACTATTTGCAAAAATAGTTCCACCATGTGCTTGAACAATTTCTTTTGCAATAGCAAGTCCAAGGCCACTACCACCAGAATTTGTACTTCTTGCATCATCTAGTCTATAAAATTTTTCAAATATGTAATCTATTTTTTCTTTTGGAATAGTATTTCCTTCATTTTTTATAGTTACATTAACTTTATTGTCATTTGTATTTTTAAATGCAGTAATATTAATTTTACTATTTGCAAAACTATAACTAATAGCATTTTTTAATATATTATTAAATACTCGAGAAATCTTATCAGGGTCTGCAAATATATTAATATCATTTTTACATTCAATTATTATTTCCTTATTTTCATTTTTAGATACTGGATAAAACTCATCTACAACTTGTTCTAATAATAACTTTAAGTTTAAATTAGTTTTATTAAGCAGAACACTACCAACATTAAATCTTGCAATTTCAAAAAATTCATTAATTAAATCTTCAAGTCTATTTGCTTTATCTAAAGTAATACCTATATATTTAGCCTTTTGATTTATAGGAAGTTCTGGAGCTTCTTTTAATAACTCTAAATAACCAATAATTGATGTAAGAGGAGTTTTTAAATCATGTGCTAAGTATACAATAAGTTCATTTTTTCTTTCTTCATTAGACTTTGCTAAAAGTGCATTTCTTAAAGCTTCTGCTTTAGAAGCATTTAATCTATTAGCTAAAACATTTAAATCCCTTGGCAGTTCAATATATTCATCATTGTTACTTAGTAATTTTTCACTTGCATCCATTACATAATCAATATATTTTAGTGCTTTTCTTAAATAGAAAAATAATATTAAAATAATACCTAAAGACCATATAAAAGGAATATTATTCCTAATGCCAATTAAAAAAGAATATAGTGGGTCATATGGTTGCCAAATATAATTGTCTGATAAAGTAATACCTATGTATAGCAAAAAAACAAAAATTGCAGTAAATACAATAGAATATATAAGAATTCTAAAAGCAATTCTTTTAAAGATTACTTTACTATAATTATTACTCAATTTCATAACCAATCCCCCAAACTGTTTTTATAATCTTTGGATTTTTAGGCTTTTCATGTAGTTTTTCTCTAAGCCTTTTTATATGAACCATAACAGTATTATTACAATCTAGATATTTTTCTTTCCAAACATTTTCAAAAAGTTCTTCAGAACTTACAATTTTACCTTTATTTTTACAAAGATAAAGAAGTATAGAAAATTCAGTAGGAGTAAGTTCAATCTCTTCATCATATAAAAAACATTTATGATTTTTTAAATTTAAAGAAATAGGCCAAACTTCTACTAATTCCTTTTTATTATTAAAATCGTTATATTCATAAAATCTTCTAAGAGCAGATTTTACTCTTGCTTGTAATTCTAAAGGATTAAAAGGTTTTGTTATATAATCATCTGCACCAAAGGATAAACCTTGTATTTTGGATACATCATCTACTTTAGCTGTAAGCATTAAAATTGGAAAATTATACTTTTCTCTTATAATTTTACATATAGAAAATCCATCTATATCAGGAAGCATTACATCTAATATAGCCATATCTAAAGATACATTTTCTAAACATTCTAATGCTTTCTTACCAGAATAGAATTTATATATCTTAAAATCATCACTTTTAAGTGAAAGTTCTACTAAATCTGCAATTTCTTTTTCATCATCTAAAACAAGAATATTGTACATAAATGCCCCCTTTACATTTCTTAATTATATCACAAAAATTAGCAAAATAAATAGCTTAAGAAAATTGTAAGAATTTCTTCACAATTAATTAAAACATTAAATATTTTTACTTTGTATAATTATTACAGATTAAAAAATAATCAGATAAGGAGACTATTATGGAAAATAATGTGTATGCTAGTAGAAATATTAATGTTAATACAAAAAAGAGAAAAAGCAGAAAGGTTAATTTTAGATTTTTTATATTTTGTATACTAATAATTATTTTAATTATATCTTTTATATTAAAATATAAAGAATATATATTAGATAAATTAAATAGTTATATAAATACAAATATATCTAGTAATATAGAAGATATTAATATAAATCCAGAAGAGTATGCTAATAATGATTTATATAAAGGTATTGGTCAAGAAAAAGTAGAAGGTAAAGATGGTTATGATACAACTTTTACATCAATTAATGGTAAGGTATATAAAGAGTACAAGCAAGTAGGAAATGCTTCATATAAAAATAATCAATATTGGGGAGGTACATTTGAAGAAAATGGCTGTGGCTTAGCTGCTATTTCTACTATTTTAAGCGGATATAACTATACTCCAGAAGATTTAAGAAAAAAATATATAAACTTTCCAGGAGAGCACCTTGAAGGTGATCAAATGTCAGATGAACTTACTAATACATTTAATTTATCTAATACAGATTTTTTATATGCTGATGCTTATTTTAAAAAATCATATATTATGAATCATTTAAAAGAAGATAAACCAATTCTTATATGTGTATGGAACAAACCTGATAGTAAATGGACAACTTCTTCACATTATATGTGTTTATTAGCTACAGATGGAGAGGATAAAGTATATGTATCAAACCCAAATGGATTATATGGAAAAATTAAAATGTCTGGGTGGTATAATACAAGTGATGTTCTTCCATACATTGCTAAGGCTTTATTTATAAATGAGTAGAATTATTTTATTTATAAATAGATATTATTGTATAAATTTTATAAATTCGTAATATAATAATATTACGAAAAAAGTACCAAAACGGAAAAAATTCGTAATAAAAAATTGACTAAATTAATTAGATATAGTATAATAATATTACGAAAAAAGTACTAAAACGGAAAAAATTCGTAATGGAGGTAATAAGTATGGAAATAAAAAGAGACTATTACTTGAAAGAAATTATAGATAGAATGGATAATGGACTTATAAAAGTAATAACAGGAATTCGAAGATGTGGAAAATCATATTTATTAAATACAATATTTAAAGACTACTTATTGAAACAAGGAATTGATAAAGAGCATATAATACAGTTAAGTTTAGATGAAAATAAAAATAAAAAGTATTTAAATCCAGATGCATTAGATGAACATATAAGAGAGTTAATCAAAGATGATAAAAAATATTTTATTATACTTGATGAAATACAAAAAGTAAAAGATTTTGAGTCTGTATTAATAGGGTTTATGCATATTAGTAATGTAGATATATATGTAACTGGAAGTAATTCAAAATTCTTATCATCAGATATAATAACAGAATTTAGAGGAAGAGGTGATGAAATAAGAGTATACCCACTATCTTTTTCCGAATTCTATTCTATATATGAGGGTTCAGAAGAAAAAGCATTAAATGAATATTATACTTATGGAGGTTTACCTTTAGCAGTACTAGCAAAAACAGCAGATGCTAAAATAAATTATTTAAACACTCAAAAAAACAATGTATATATTAATGATATTATTGATAGAAATAAAATTCAAAATAAAGAAGAATTTGAGATGTTGGTCCAGATAATAGCATCCGATATAGGTTCTCTTACTAATCCTTTAAAACTATCAAATAGTTTTAAAGAGAGAGATAAGTATTCTTCTATGACTGATAAAACTATATATAATTATTTAAGCTATTTACAAGATGCTTTTTTGATAGAAAAAGCAAAAAGGTTTGATGTGAGAGGAAAAAGATTTATTGAAACGCCTCAAAAATATTATTTTACAGATATCGGAATTAGAAATTCTTTTTTAGAGTTCAGACAAAGTGAAGAAATTTCTCATACAATGGAAAATGTCATTTACTTAGAACTAAAAAAACGAGGATATAATGTTGACGTTGGTTCAGTTGATATTAGAGAAGGAGATAGTAAAAAGCAATTAGAAATAGACTTTGTGGCAAATAAAGGAAATAATAAGATATATATTCAATCAGCATTGGAAATGAAAACAAAGGAAAAAGTTGCACAAGAACAAAAATCTTTGTTGAATGTTAATGATTTCTTTAAGAAAATAATAATAGTAGGAGATAATGTAGTAAAATCGCGTTATGATAATGGAATCATACTAATGAGCATATATGATTTTTTGTTAGATAATGAGAGTTTAAATTATTAAATCTATAAAAAGTGTAAATATAATTTTCTATATAAAATTGTATTTACGCTTTTGCTTTTTTTTAAGATATTTTTTGAATAAAATTTACAAAATGGGTAATAATCTTTATAGTTTAGTTAGACAAAACTAAAATATAAAGAAAAGAGGTTATTTATTATGAATGATGATTTAAACTTGTTATTATCTAATTTAAATGTATTGTATAGAAAGCTTCAAAACTTTCATTGGTATGTAAAAGGAAAAAACTTTTTTGTAATTCATGAAAAATTGGAAGAATACTATGATGATGTAAATAAAGAGATAGATGAAATAGCAGAACATATGTTATCAAGAGATTTTTATGTAATGGCTACAATGAAAGAATATTTAGAAACTTCTCAAATAAAGGAAGCGGAAAGTAAAAAGATTTGTTCTAAAGATTTAATAAATATTGTTATAAAAGATTTTGAAACTTTAGTGGAAAACTTTAAAAAGATAAAAGAAGAAGCGGACAATGAAAATGCTTATACAACTTCAAGTTTAATGGATGAATATATGCTTACTTACAAGAAAAAGTTATGGATGCTTAATCAAATGTGCTGCACAGAATAATAAATACAGGAAATAGTAAGAAAATAAAGAAGTAGCAAAATTTTATTTATTTTAGCTATTTCTTTTTTCTATTAGTTATATACTTATTTCATATTATCTATATATTTAATTTCTTATCTAATTTAATAGTAATTAAAACTAAATAAAACAAATATAATATTATAAATATATGTAAATTTTTATTTATTAAAAATACACAAAAAGGACATACTCTTTGGATACAATAATATTACTAAAAGGAAAATTTAGTAAATATTTTAAGAATTGAGGTGATTATTAGGGAAAATATATTAAAAGCCGAAGGAAAAGGTATAATAAGTAATAAGCTAATACCATTAGATATTGCAAACGAAGAGTTTAAAATGCTTATGTCTTTATATAATAAAGCAGAACTTAAGTTATTGGAAACTTTAAACTTTCTTAAAGAATATCTTAGAGAAATATATGATTATGATGTTATTAATAATATTGTATCAAGAATAAAGACTCCAGCTAGTATAATTAATAAAATGAAGAAAAAAGGTTATGAAATAACTTATGAAAATCTAATAAATAATATTAATGATATTGCTGGAATTAGAATTATTTGTACATTTAAAAATGATATTAGCAAAATTAGAGACATTATATTAAATATGCCTAATGTAAGAATATTAAAAGAAAAAGATTATTTGACAAAGTCTAAAAGAAGCGGATATACAGGCTATCATATTATATTGGAAACTGATGTAGAATATGAAGGTGAAAAATACCCTATGAAAGTAGAAATACAACTAAGGAGTATGGCAATGGACTTTTGGTCTACTTTAGAACATAAAATTAAATATAAATCAAAACATAAATTATCCAATAAAGATTCTAAAAAATTACAAGTATATGCAAAAGTTATTAATCTAATAGAAGATAGAATGATAAAAATATATCAAAAACAATTATAAAGTCTAAAGGAGACTTATTCCTTAAAAGTATTTATCAGATAAGCGAGATAAAATAAAATTATATTAAAGAATATAAAACTAAAAAAAGATACTTGAAACAAGCATCTTTTTTTAGTTAGTCATTTAGTAGGACGGCGTACCCTACATCTCTTTTCAGACCATCGCTGGAGTAGCATATGCCACATATTCTGACCTTAAATGACTCTTAAAATTGTATGCAACTTATTGTATTATAAATTTCATTTTCTCATTTTGTCAATATAAAATTTTTTTGAATTTGAGTATTTGGGTATTTTTAATTTAATACTTCATAAAAGACATTTGTTAAGAAAATTTTAAAACAGAAATGTAAATTCAGATAAAAATTATAAAATCTCTTGAAGAAAAATATATGGTGGTATAAAATTGAGATAGTAATAAAAGGGAGAAATATATGATGAAATTAAAGGAGAGAACAAAGTTATTTTGGTTATTTGCATTTTTAGTAATATTTATAACATCAGTGGTAATATATGTACTTTATGACCTTAGTTTATACAATTCTTATGAATTTACAGTATTAGAAGTAGAAACAGAAGAAAATTATATATTGGGAACGAAGCTAGAATGTATGACTAAGAAAGGTGAAAATGATTTTATAATAGGGTATTTCCCAGTAGCATATCGATTACATGTGAAAGATGTAAGAATAGTAAACATGGATAATAAAGAAATAAAATTGTCTGATATAGAAGTAGGAGATAAAATACAAGTAATAAAAAAGACAAAACCAAACCAGATGGTACTTCAGTTTTCTAATTATCATAAATATTTAAAAAATATTCTCTTAGTAAAACTCATATCTAAAGGAAATACATAAATAATTATTGTGAAAACTTACACTTATATAATTAATTAGGTGTAAGTTTTTAATATAAAATCTTGCGGAAAAATATATGGTGGTATAAAATTGAGATAGTAATAAAAGGGAGAAATATATGATGAAATTAAAGGAGAGAACAAAGTTATTTTGGTTATTTGCATTTTTAGTAATATTTATAACATCAGTGGTAATATATGTACTTTATGACCTTAGTTTATATGGCTCATCAGAATATACTGTAAAAGAAGTGCAAGGAGAATATTATATATTTGGAACGAAGCTAGAATATACGACTATAAAAGGTGAAAATCAGTGATATAGATTCCATTAAGATTATACATAAATCAGGAGGCATTGCTATTCTTGCACATCCAATAGAACTAAAAAGAAAAATAGATGGAACGCCACTAGGCTATGAAGAATATGAAAATTATATTAAATATCTATTATCTAATGGATTAGATGGAATAGAAACTCATACAATAAAGCATAATGCTCAGCAACAAGCTATTTATTATAAAATAGCTAATAAATATAATTTATTAACAACAGCTGGAACCGATTTTCATGATGAAAAGAGGACCCCTCAACTAGGTGTTACATATAATCCAAATGTTTTTTTAAAACCATTATTGATTAGAATAAAAGAAAAAAATGAAAGAGAAGAGGGAAGATAATAATATGAGAAAACTAAATGAAACTATTAGACAAGATTTACCTGGTAGATTTTCTGAGTTAGATTTTTTTAGAAGAAATTTTTCTAGAATTGTGAATATATATGAAGGAAATATAATGCCACCATATGAAGTGCTAATTCATCCATGTAGTTATTGCAATTTGTCATGCAAATGGTGTATAGGGAGTTATGTTACAAGAGATATAAATAAAGATAAACTATTAGAAACAAAACTTAATCAGGTTTCGAATATGAAAAAAATAATAGAGGGGATACTTAACTATAAAAAAGAGGGAAAAGACTATATAAGTGAAAAGACAAGCATTTTTAAAGTTGAAAATGTTAGTTTCTCAGGTATAACTGGAGAACCTATGATTTCAAAAGATGCTATATCATATGCAATAAAGGAATTAAAGAAAAGTGGAATAAGAGTTGGAATGTTTACAAATGGAGTTTTGATAACTCCAGATATTCAAAAAGAGATATTAAAGATGGATTATGTATTGATTAGTATAGATGCAGGCAATGCGAAAACATATACTAGATTAAAATGTAATGGTAAAGAAAATGGAACATTTGAAAAAGTATTAAATAATATAGAGAGCTTATCAAAGCAAAAAGAAAAGAATAATAGTCAATTAGATATAAATATTGGTTATATCATAAATCAATATAATTATGAACAAGTATATGAGTTAGCTAAAATATTAAAAAAAATAGGTGTACATTATTTCAGACTAAAAACAGATATATCTTCAATAATGATTCTTGATGAAGAGCAATCTATAGATGTAAAAAAGCAAATAAAAAAAGTAAAAGAAGAAGTTGAAGACGAATACTTTAAAATTATAGAAATACATAAAATTGGAGACGAAAAACAGAAAATAAGAGATTTTAAAAAATGTTTTATACATTATTTATATGGTGCTATTTCTGCTGATGGCAAAGTGTATCCTTGTAATTATCATCCAAAAGTGAATGGCTATTTTTATGATTCCACAATAGAAAAAAATTTTGGTGTAATCTGGGAAAACTTAATGAATTATGAAATAGATAAAAATATCCCAGAAATTTGTCCTGATAGATGTGATCCATTTAAAACTAGAGCTAATAGATTATTAGAGACCGCTTATTATATCTACAAAGATGAAGGTATAAGTGCTTTAAAAGAATATATATATAATGAATAGGAGATAAAAATGAGACAACCATATCAAGTATTAGTTTTTCCGTACAGAAAAACTAATGAAAAATATCAATATGCACTATTTCTAAGGGAAGATTTAAATATATGGCAAGGAATTGCAGGAGGAGTAGAGAACGGCGAAAATATTTTGGATTCAGCAAAAAGAGAAGCTTTAGAAGAGGCTAATATAAGCAATCAAGCAAAGTTTATAATGTTAGATTCTTATACTATGATGCCTGTAACAAATGTCGTGAAAAAATTTATTTGGGGAGATGATGTATTATTAATTAAGGAATATGCTTTTGGAGTTAATGCACAAAAAGAAAAAATAAAAATCAGCTTTGAGCATCTTAAATATAGCTGGTTTGACTATGACAAAGCACAAATAATGTTATTGTGGGATAGTAACAAGACAGCTTTATGGGAATTAAACGAAAAGTTAAGAAAGGGGATAATTAAATGAGAGCACCATTTCAAACACTAATAATCTTATATAAAGAAAGTAGTAAAGAAGTCTTATACAGTGTCTTTTTGAGAAGAAAAGAAAAAATTTGGCAATTTATCTCTGGAGGAGGAGAAGATTATGAAACTATAAACGAAACAGCTTTAAGAGAGTTAAAGGAAGAAACAGGAATAGAGATAAATAAAAATGAATTAATAAAATTGGAAGCAAGTTCTACAATACCTGTTATAAATATCACGGGAAAATTTACCTGGGGAGAAAAAGTTTTTGTTGTACCAGAATATTCTTTTGCTGTAAATATCACTAATAAAAAAATTATTTTATCTGATGAACATAAAATGATGCAATGGATGAACTATAATGAAGCTATTTCTAAACTTAAGTATGATAGTAATAAAACAGCGTTGTGGGAATTAAATGAAAGAATGAAAAGAGGAATCTAATTGGAAAATATTATTTTAAAAAAGTATGGTTTTAGAGGAAATGAGCCATTGCAAGAAATATCTAAAGGGCACATAAATAAGATTTGGAAAATAAAAAATGGCTATAAAAGTTTTCTATTGAAAGAATTTAATCATTCTGACAAAGAAAGATTAGCTTATTTAATTAATATAGAAAATCAATTATCAGATATTTCACCAAAGATAATAAAAACGGCAAATGATAAAAGTTGGTTATCTATAGATGAAAAATTATACATACTATACGAATATATAGATGGGAAACATTTTAGCAGAGATGAGATAACTCCAGAAATTGCAAAATCTATTGGAAGTTTTTTGCGGAATGCTCCATAATAAGCTAGACATTATAACGACCAATATGCCTCAAAATCAAGAATCTTTATTACATATTTCAGCACCAAATAGTAGAAGAATAAAAGAATTAATTAACGGCAATCCGTTAGATAAAGAATATATTTCTTATTTATTGTTTTTTATATTTCCATTATATGATTTAATTATTTTATGTTGAGCTTTAGGAGAAATTATATCAGCTTCTGTTAAAATGTTATCAATAGTTTTATATGAAAGCTTGTATTTTTCACTGATTTCTTCATAGAAATGTGTGAAATTGTAATCAATATATAGATTAACAATTGACTTATTTACCTCGAAGTAATACCTAACATCTCACTGGCTTCTTTCTTAGTACATTCACCTGCTATTATTTTCTGTACCACTTTTATTTTTTCTTTAGTCGTTAAATTACACATATTTTCACCTCTACTTAAAAAAATATCATAAGACATTTTCACTTACTAGTCACATCTATTCGAAAGAATGGTCAATTAAATTGACTAAAAAGTATATATGTGTTAATCTTTAGGTAAATATATTTTAGGAGAATTCTTATGAAAAAAGAAAAGTATAGAGATGCTAAAAAGTTTGATAATATAAAGGAGATAATATATAACTCTGTTAAGCTTTATCCTAACCATATAGCTTTTGTAACCAAGATAAAAGATAATAATGAGACTAAATATAAAAATACTACATATAAAGAAATGTTAGATGAAATAAATGCTTTTGGAACAGCTTTATATAATAAAAATCTACTTGGAAAAAGACTTGCTATATGTGGTAGAAATAGATATGAATGGGCACTTAGTCACTTAACATGTATGCTAGGTGGAATTGTATCTGTTCCTCTTGATAAAGAACTTCAAGTAGAAGAATTAGAAGAGTCTTTAGTGCGTAGTAAAGCAGAGGCAATTGTATTTGATGAAAAATACATTGATAAAATAGAATATATAAAGAAAAATGGAAAGACTTTACTAAAAGAATATATTTGCATGAGTAAGTTAGAAGGATTTGATGATGTACCTACTTTAATCGAGAAGGGAAGAAAAGATATAGAAAGCGAAAATAAAGAATATATAAATCATGAAGTAGATTCTAAAAAAATGAGCATACTTTTATTTACATCAGGAACAACATCAAAATCAAAAGCAGTAATGCTATCACAATATGGAATTGCAGTTAATGTATATGATATGCAATTAGTTGAAACAATAACAGATAAAGATGTAAATATAGCATTTTTACCTTTCCATCATATATTTGGCTCTACTGCTATGATTGTAATGCTAGCATGTGGAGTAAAAACAGTATTTACAGACGGATTAAGATATATACAAAGTAATTTAAAAGAATACAAAGTAACACTATTTGTAGGAGTTCCGCTTCTAGTAGATAAAATGTATGAAAATATAGAAAAAGAAATTGCAAAACAAGGTAAAACTAAGATAATAAAGATAGCAAAAGGAATAAGTAATTTTCTACTAAAATTTCATATAGATATAAGAAGAAAGGTATTTAAACAAGTAATAGATGGATTAGGCGGAGAAATGAGATTTGTAATATCAGGAGGTGCACCTCTTGATAAAAGAACTGCGAAAGGTTTTAATGATTTAGGTATTCATATGGTGCAAGGATATGGACTTACAGAAACTTCACCAGTAATTGCAGCAGAAAATGACTTTAAGATGAAATTAGGCTCTATAGGAGTTCCTATGAAAGATACTATAGTAGAAATAGTGGATAAAGATAAAAAAGGAATAGGAGAATTAAGAGTAAAAGGGCCTAATGTAATGCTTGGATACTATGAAAACGAAGAAGCAACAAAACAAGTACTTAAAGATGGATGGTTTTATACTGGAGACCTTGGATACATTGATAAAGATGGATTTATATTTATAACTGGAAGAAAAAAAGATATGATAGTTCTAAAAAACGGTAAAAAAGTATTCCCAGAAGAACTAGAAACTTTAGTAAATAGAATACCAGAAATAGAAGAAAGTATAGTCTTTGGAATGCCAGAAGAGGACGACAAAAGCAAAATAAAAATTGCAATAAAAGTAGTATATAATGAAGAAAAAGTAAAAGAAAAATATGGTAATATATCAGAAGAAGAATTATTTAAAAATATATGGAGCGAAATAAAAGAAGTAAATAAGTTACTTCCACCATATAAATATATAAAATATATGATTTTGACAAATAAGCCATTAATAAAAACAACAACTCAAAAAGTAAAAAGAAATGAGGAATTAAAAGAAATATTAAAATTAAAATAATAAATAAAAAGCAGGCAAAGATTAATAAATAATTAATGCCTGCTTTTTTTAATATTTATAAGGAAAAAAACTTAAAAGAAAAAAATAAATAATAAAGAAAAAATATATTGCGAAAAGATGTTTGGTATAATATAATTTACTTTATGAAAGGAGAAAAAATGCATGACATTTGGAACCCATGGCATGGTTGTAAAAAAGTAAGTGAAGGTTGTCAAAATTGTTATATGTACTATTTAGATGAAATCTGCAATAGTAAAAAAGGAAATGACATATATAAAGTAAAAAATAAATTTTATTATCCACTTTCAAAAGATAGAAAAGGAAAATATAAAATAAAATCAGGAGAAACAATTAGAGTATGTATGACATCGGACTTTTTCTTAGAAGAAGCAGACCTTTGGAGAAATGAAGTATGGAAAATAATAAAGAAAAGAAGTGATGTTATATTTTCATTAATAACCAAAAGACCTGAAAGAATAAAAGAAAACTTGCCTTTAGATTGGAATAGTGGATATGAAAATGTATTTTTACATATTACATGTGAAAACCAAGTAAGAGCAGATGAAAGACTTCCCATACTATTAGATTTACCATTTAAGCATAAAGGAATAATGTGTGCACCATTTATAGGTAAAGTAGACATTAGTAAATACTTAAAAACAGGTCAAATACAAGAAGTAATATGTGGCGGAGAAAATTATGGAGGCATTAGAGAATGTAATTTTGACTGGGTTTTATCTTTAAGTAATCAGTGCAAAAAATATAACATTAAATTTTGCTTTATAGAAACAGGAACAAACTTTATTAAAGATAATAAACAGTATATAATAAGAGGAAAAAAACTACAAAGTCAAATGGCATATAGAGCAAATGTTAATTTTAAAGGTAAAGATATAGAATTTAATCTTTATGATGAACTTGGAAATAAATTAAAAAAAGAAAATCTGTATGTGCCAAAATATAGTGAAAATTGCATAGAATGTGGAAGTAAGCTAATTTGTAATGGGTGCAGTAAATGCAAAAAATGTAGTATGAAAAATAGTTAGAATAAAAAATGTATTAATTGACATTATGCCTTAAAAAATGATATAATAATAATGTTTTGAGCAATATATACT
>ERZ1643246.1365-NODE-1365-length-26753-cov-9.188891_pt1 | contig 26753 bp, 16 predicted proteins | sample MGYA00579265_ERZ1643246 | MGnify/ENA primary metagenome ERZ1643246 (study PRJEB29033, sample SAMEA4952261) | chicken gut metagenome | biome: Broiler Chicken; feature: Gastrointestinal Tract; material: Caecum | place: Ireland | collected 2018 | study: Broiler...
ACTATTTTTATAGTTGTATTTAAAAAAACGATCCATTTTTATAGATTGTATATTTGGGGGAGAATGCTTGAAAGGCTCCTTTTTTTGTGCTATGATACATGTAACAAAGACAAAAAAAGGAGGCAACAAACATGAAAAGTTCCAAATTCACAATTTTTCTGTTGCTGTTTGCAATGGTTTTTTCGGTTGCGGGACTTGCAGGCTGCGATACGTCTTCTTCCGGCGACGGCGGACAGACGCCGGGCGACGGGCAAATCGAAGTACCCGGCGACGGACAGACCGAAGAGCCGGGGGACGGACCGGAAGAACCCGGTTCGGGCGGGCTGCTCGACCGGGACTTTCCCTATATCAATGACGCGGACGACGCGCCCGTCGAGCCGGAAAAGCCCTTCGACGATTCGCAAAAGTACACCTATTCCTATGCGTTCCGCACGGTGAGCGGATCGATGGCGGAAAGCGACGGCGTCTATACCGCCGGAATAGCAAACAGTATGGCGGTGGACAATACAACGCCCTTCCCTTACGGGACGATCTCCTGCACGGTGCGTTCCAACAATCAGACGGACAGCGGCATCGTGTTCGGACTGACGGAGAGCGGCGCGTCCACCTATTGGGAATCGGGCGTCAGCTACTACTTCTTTTTCCTCGGCCGCGGCGGGAACGCGTATCTCGGCAAAGTGGACGGCGGCTGGAAGGAGCTTAAAGTTGTCGGCATCGGCGCGATCGACGCGAACCGCGATTACACGCTGAAGGTCGTTTTGCGCAGCAACAAGATCTGCTGCTATGTGGACGATACGCTCATGTTCGGATATAAGGACAAAGATTTTCTCACGGGCACGTGTTACGGTCTTCGTGCGGGCGCGGCGGGCGTGACGTTCTCCGATGTCTCCGTTACCAATGAATATCTGTATGAATAAAGGAGGAAAGACGGCATGAAAAGACGCTTCAGAGGATGGCTTATACTGTTGCTCTGCGTCCTGTTCTCCGCCCTCGTTTTTGCGGGCTGCAGCACGGGAAACGACGGCGGCGATCAAACGGACGATCAGCAGCAAGGGCAGCAGGAACCGGGCGATCCGGAACAGCCCGGCGGCGAAGATCCGGAATACACCGTCACGTTTGTGACCAACGGCGGCACGGAACAGGACGCGATGCAGTATACGGGGGAGGCGCTTACGCTGCCCGAACCCTTCCGCTACAATTACGTCTTTGACGGCTGGTTCACGGACGAGGGACTGACGGGCGAAGCGGTTTCGTCTTCGGGATATGTCCCCGTTTCCGACGTCACGCTCTATGCAAAATGGACGCCGTGCGTCTATCTGTATCTCTATTACGGGGTGGACGGCTTCGAAGTCGAACGCCGTACCTATTTCGAGGGCGATTCCATCCGCGTTTCCGAACTGTTTACGCCCGATGCGATCACCGTGGAGGGGACGGAGTGTCCCTTTACCGGTTGGACGTATGAGGACGGGACCGCGATCGAAGGGGCCGAGATCGTCTTCGGAAAGGAAAACGTTCTGCTCCTTGCCAATTACGATGAATCGAAGATCCCGCCCAAGAAGTATCTGACGGACAACGGCGACGGCTCCTATACCTCGACGGGGAAAGTTGCGTGGATCTTTTTGGACGAAGAAAAGCAGGTCGGGCTGTATTCCGCGCAGATCACCTTTGCAAAGGGCGCGAGCGGCGCGGCGGGCATCGCCTTCCGCATGACGCTTCCCGATGTCGATTATGCGTTTGAGGCGGGGTGCGACTATCTTTCCGCGCAGTTTGCTCCCGGAGACGGCGGACTGCAGGTCTGTTCGGTGACGGAAGGGAAGTGGGCGCAGATGCCCGGCAGCGTCGTGCCCCTTACTTCGCTTCCCGAAAGCTGGCAACAGAAATATAACAATGCGCAGACCGAGATCACGGCGGCGCTCTCCGTTGCCGACTACGGCGATAAGTTCGAAATTTATATCGACGGCGCGCTCGCTTACACCTTCGACAACGACTCTGCCCTTGCCGCTTATGAGGGAACAGGCTTCGGGATCCGCTGTTCGACGAACGGCGCCGACTTTGCGGAGTTTGCCTATCGGGGACCTGTCACGGTCTCGTTCGAAAGCAACGGCGGCGCTGCCTGCGCGTCCGTGCAGTGGATCGCGGGAACGCTCGCGCTTCCGACTCCCGTCTACGAGGACCATGCGCTCGAGGGCTGGTATTACGACAGCGGGCTGCAGGACAAGGTCGATCCCGCAGACTTTACGGCGACGGAGGACGTCACGCTCTATGCAAAGTGGACGCGCGAATACTGTACCGTCACGCTGAACAGCATGGGCGGTACGGCGTGCGATCCGATCCGCTATACGGGCGACGCCATCTCGCTCCCTTCGCCCACGCGCGCCAACTTCGCGCTCACGGGCTGGTATTATGACGAAACCTGCGAAGATCCCGTGGATGCTTCCGTTCCGCAGATCGATTCCGACACGACGCTCTATGCCGGCTGGCGGCTGCTGACGGGCAAGGTGACGGAGAACGTCGATGGCACGTTCACGACCAACGACCGCACCGCAGCGCTTGCGGGCGTCGGCGAGGAGCTCTATTCGGAGATCGTCATGACGCTGCGCTTTGAAAAGGGCAAGAGCGGCGCCGTCGGCATCATGTTCCGCGCGTCCAACACGAAAGACAACGAGATCGAAAAAGGGCAGAAGTATCTCTCCGTGCAGCTTTCGCCCGGAGACGGCGTGCTGCAGGTCTCCCGAATCGACGGCACATTCGCGCAGCTGACGGGCAGCCTGGTCGCTCTGACCAAACTTCCCGCGACATGGCAGAAAAAGTACAATGAGGCGGAGTCGGGTGCCGAGATCAAAGCGGTCCTGAAAGTGATCTGCGGAGCGGATTCGTTCACCGCATACATCGACGGCGAGCTCGCCTACACTTCGTCGGAGGACGATGCGGCGCTCATTGCCTCTTACACGGGCACGGGGTACGGCTTGCGTTCCTCCACGACGCCCGCGACGTACAGCGTCGAATATCGCGATCTGTATCAGGTCGAGTACGTGGCGGACGGCGAGACGGTTGCCTATGACTATCTGGGACTGGACGCATCGATCACGCGGACGCTGGAGGACAGCGAGGTGCGCAAGGACGAAAACGGCTATTACCGCAATCACTTTACGGGCTGGTACACGCAGGCGGAGGGCGGCACACCCGTCGTCACCGTGAGCGGCAACTGCAAGCTCTATGCGCACTTCGAGCGCGTCGCCGCAGAAGGGGAGTTCGTCACGGTCACCTTCCACACGGCCGACGGCACGGACGTGCAGTATCTCAAGCGCGGGACCGCGGCGGTCTTCCCCGCAGATCCTTCGCGCGCCAACTATGCGTTTACGGGCTGGTATTCCGATGAAGACTGTACGGAATCTGTGACGCAGGAGACCTTGTTTGAAGCGGACGCCGACGTCTACGCGGGCTGGCGGCTTCTGACGGGCAAGGTGACGGAGAACGCCGATGGCACGTTCACGACGACGGGCACCACGTCAGCGCTTGCGGGCGAAGGCAGCGGGCTGTGCGGCGAAGTCAGCATGGAGATCACCTTCAAAAAAGGTCATGGAGGCGCGGTCGGCATTATGTTCCGCGCGTCCAACACGAAAGACAACGAGATCGAAGCGGGACAGCACTATCTTACGGTGCAGATGGTCCCCAACGGCGGCATTCTGCAGATCGCGCGCATCGACAGCGGCGCGGAAAAGATCTTTGTGACGCTGACGGGCAACAAGGATCCGCTCACTTCGCTTCCCGCGGCATGGCAGAAAAAGTACAACGCGGCGAAAAACGGCGAGAGCATCACCGTTACGCTGAAGGTCGTATATGACGCCGATTCGTTCACGGCGTATATCGACGGCGATCTGGCATATACCTCGGCAGAGGAAGACGCGCAGACGATCGCTTCCTTTACCGGAGCGGGCTACGGGGTGCGTTCTTCCACGACGCCCGCCACCTACAAGGTCACGTATACCGATCTTAAAGAGACCGCGTCCGCGGCGCAGCCCGCGGCGGCAGAATGGAAGAAGGAGGAAAACGCATGAAAAATATCCGCAAAAAGACGGCTGCGGCAGGCGCGCTGCTGTTGTCCGCGGTGCTGCTGGCGGGGCTTGTCCCCGTGGCGGCGGACAACGCGGTCGGCGTGACGGCGCAAACCGCCGCAGAGGAGACAGAAAAAGTGTATACCATTTCCAACAAATACAATTACAGGCTGGACGACGCGTTCACCCGCTCGCCCGATTCCTTTGAAGCGTGGATCAACATTCCCACCAATTCCATCGGCGGGACGATCATGGGGAACTTCCCCGGCAGCAAGCACAGCTTTGCGGGCTGCGTGAATTGGGAGATCGACGCGATCGGCAGAGTCCGCATCTTCTGGGACGACGGTTCGCTCAGCTATACCTTCCCGGGAGCATGCGTTGCGGACGGTCAGTGGCACCACATTGCCGTCGTGCGCGACGAGCAGGCGGGCACCTTCACCCTCTATGTCGATGCGGAAGAAGTCAGCTCCGTGCAGTCCGATCAGAATGACGCCGTCTGCGACATGGCAATGAATATCGGCGTCGATTACCGCAATTGGGACGCCCTGAAGGAGCCGCTGGAAGGGAAGATCCGCGAGATCACCATTTATAACGGCGCGATCTCGGCGGAACGCATCAAACAGGACATGGAACAGGGCGTTCTGGACAATCTGGACGGCGCGCTCATCGGGAATTGGAACTTCGGCGACGATTGGACGGAAAAGCACGTCGAAGAGACGTTCGGCAGCGGAAACGACGCCACGATCTGCACCTTCGAAAAGTACGTTTCCACCATGCCGCTGAACGAGTACGACTATATGCTGGTCGGCATGCCCGATATTCAGATCATGGGGAACTATAAGCCCGATAATCTGACGAACATGGTCAACTGGATCGTGAACAACGCGCAATCGAAAAAGATCGAGTACGTCATTCAGGTCGGCGACCTGTCCGACTTCGGCCACCGCGAAGATCTGTACGCGGTCGCGGCGCGCAATCTCTCGCTCATGGACGGAAAGGTGCCCTATACCTTTGTGCAGGGGAACCACGACTACGACGACAACTGTTCCGATTCGCGCGATTCCGAATACTACAACAAGTATTTCCCCTATGAAAAGTACAGCCAGCGGGAGGACTTCGGCGGCGCGTACAAAGAGGGGAGCATGAGCAACTACTATACCCTCTTCGAAGCGGGCGGGGCAAATTATCTGGTGCTCAATCTGGAATTCGGCCCGCGCAAATCGGTCATCCGCTGGGCGGGGCGCGTGTGCGAGCAGTATCCCGACCGCCGCGTCATCATCAACACGCATACGTATGTCACGCCCGAGGGTACGATCGGCGGCGAAGGGGAGTCTGCCACCAACTACGGCTTTGCCAATAAAGAGGACGTCACCACCTCGCAGCAGCTCTTCGACGGGCTTGTCAAACGCTATCCGAATATCTTCCTGGTGCTCAGCGGGCACCATTGCAGCGACGACGTCGTCATGCGTACGGACACGGGCATTCACGGCAACAAGATCACGTCTTTCCTGATCGACGTGCAGGCGATGGAGATCGACGGCGGCGGCATCGGCGAAGATCCCATCTTCCTCATGTATTTCAACGAAGAATACAAGTCGATCGACTGCGTGTTCTATTCGCCCAAGTACGACAAGTGTTTCAACATTCAGAATCAGTTCACCATCTCCTTTGCAGATGAGAACAATCCGACGATCGGCAAATAACGGCAGACCGTCAACGGAAAATGAGTTCGGTTTCCGCCGGACTCATTTTTCCGTTCCATGATAAGAAGCAAGGCAACGAAAAAAAGACCTTCCGCACGGAAGGTCTTTTTGAAGTGGAATCGTAAATAATTGAAACGTATTTTCGTACTACGGCATGACGGCGCCCAAAATGTTGCCTATGGCAATTTTATTCGGCAAAGGTCATTTGCAGCCATTCGTCGATTTCGCCGCCAAAGCAACTTACTGTCCAATAGATCGTTGCATTATCATTTTGAGAAAGAACATAAAATTCCTTTAGTTCTGCTTCGGCATCTCCCATCAGTTCATAGGAAATCTGTGTATCGCCAACCGTCAGCGTATGCTCTAAATTTTCATATTGTAATTTTCTCGAAAAAATATAATTTTGGTTTTCAAGACTTTTGAGAATGGAACTCTCTCGACTGGTCTGTTCGTGCATCCGATAGAGTGTCTCGGCGATTTTTTTAACTGTTTCTTTATCGGAAAGAAATTTCCATGTCGTATTGATCACGGTGTCCTCCAAGTATTGCTTTCCGACGGCGTGCAGTCCACAGGGGCGCTTTCTTCGGGAGCGGGAAAGACACGTGTAGTAATAATAGGTCGCGCCTGTCTTGTGAAGTGAACCCCAAAGATTGGACAAAAAATTATCAGATTGTATGGAAATGAGTTCGGTATTGTACCGGGCTCATTCCTTTTAATTTGAAAGAAATTCTCTCGTTGTTCCGGTAATGAATGTACTCTTCCGGACAGTGGACGAATTCGTCTGCCGTCCGGAACTTTTCGCCGTAATACATTTCCACCTTTAACCGCCCGAAAAAGCTTTCCATATTCCGGAAGACAATGCACATTTCGTCGGCGTGTGCGCCGCGCCAGGAAGGGCATTTTCGCGTGGACTTGTCCATAAGACGACGTATGAGGGGATCCCTTCGGGCTGATGCCCTCGGAATGACAGAAACGGACAAGGGCGTGAAGAACCGTCATAACTTCGGCTACGCCTTGTGTGCCGCCTGCGGCGGCGAGCAGAGGATCGGCACGGCCGCGGCGAAGGAATCTCCCCGGAGCAGTCATTCTGAAAAGCCGAAGGCGGCCGAGGGGGGCGGCTTCCCTCTGGGAGCAACCGCGAAAGCGGCGATGGGGCGGCTTGAAGTCCGGCGGTGCGTCACGGGTGGCGGGCGTGTGAAAAAACACGACAAAATCCAAAAAATTTTTTTCAAACTCTATTGACAAACCGAAAAATGTGTGCTATACTACGTTTGTTTCCGTTATCGATAACGTAAACAAATCGGCGAAAGTTTCAAGGGAAAAAGTATGCTGATCCGCACGCAAATCACAAATATCGGAGACCCATTCATCCTGCGTAAGGACAACCTGTACTATATGTATGCGACTTCCGCGCCGGACGGGTTTCGTGTGTTCCTCTCCGACGACCTGATGCATTGGCGGGAGGGGGGATATTGCTACGCCGACAGCCCGTGGGGGGAAAACTGCTTCTGGGCGCCCGAGGTATATGAGTACAGGGAGAAATACTATCTCCTGTACACGGCGCGCTGGAAGAAGAACCACAGCCTGCGCATCGGACTTGCCGTATCCGATTCGCCCGAGGGTCCCTTCAGGGACATTCAGGACGGCCCGCTCTTCGACTTCGGCTACGCCTGCATCGACGCAACGCTGCTCTTTGACGGGGACAAGGTCTATCTCTATTACGTGCGCGATTGCAGCGAGAACGTTGTGAACGGCGTGCACATCAGCGAGATCTACGGCGGCGAGGCGACGGACGATCTGACGGCCTTCAAGGCGCCGCCCGTGCGCCTGACCACGCCCGACCTTGCCTGGGAAACGTCGCACGATCCCGCATGGCATTGGAACGAGGGCCCCGCGCTGTTGAAGCACGACGGAAAATATTATCTGAACTATTCGGTCAACTGCTACGATTGTGCCGACTATTCGGTGGGTTGTGCCACGGCGGAGCATCCGCTCGGCCCCTTCGTAAAATATCCCGCACCCGTCCTTGTCAAGGCGGAAGGGGACTTCTCCGGCCCCGGGCACAACAGCTTTTTTACCGATCCGCAGGGCAACCTATTAACGGCGTTCCACATCCACACCGATCCCGCCCGTCCGAGCGGGAACAGAAGGGCGTGCATCGCCGCCGCGGGGTTCGATGCCGCGGGCAAATTTGAGATCAGACTGTAAACGAGAAAATCCGGGAAAGACATCATGGAAAAGAAAAGACGGGTCACAATGTATGATGTGGCGCGCGCCGCAAACGTGACGCCGCAGACGGTTTCCCGCGCCTTCCGCAATACCGAAGACATTTCGGAGGAAACGCGCAAGCGCATTTTGAAGATCGCCTCCGAACTGCACTATGTGATGAACAACACGGCGAGCTCGCTGCGCGTGGGCAACAGCCGCCTGATCGTCGTCGTGTACGACAATCTCATCAACGTCTATTTCTCCATCATGATCGACTACTTGCAGAACAATCTGCGCGAGAAGGGGTATTCCCTTCTGATGCTCTCCGTTCCGCATGCGCTCTTCGATCGTTCCACGTATGAATTTGCGGTGTCCCACAACGCCGCGGGCGTAGTGAGCTTTCTGGAACCCGAGCAGGAGATCGGCGAACTCATCCGCGATTTCAAGATCCCCGTGCTTATCGTGGGCAGGCGCGCCACGCTTGCAAACGTCGATTATATTTACACGGACGACAAGGATGGCGGCAGGCTCGCCGCACAGCGGCTTGTGCATTGCGGGGCAAAGCGGTTTGCCTATTTCTCCGTCGATCTGGGCGTGTCGTGCGCGTATGACCGCTACCTCGGCTTCCGGCAGGAGCTCGAACGGCAGGGGCAGCCCGCGCCCGTGGTGGTGGACTGCTACATCCGTCCGCTGCAAGAGAGCCTTGCCGAACTGTTTTCCGATCCCGCGGCCGCGCCCGAAGGGGTGTTTTGTTTCAACGACATGCTGGCGTTCGACCTTTTATATTATTTCGAACTTCTGCATCTTCCGCCCGTGTATGTGGTGGGATATGACTGCGTGCAGCAGGAAGTGCGCGGCCCCACGCGGCTCACTTCGGTGGGAACGGATAAAAACGACTTTGCCGCGCGGGCGGCGCAGATGATCGTTTCCGCCGTGGAAACGGGGCGTATGGGCGGCACAAGCGAAATGGTGAGCGTCTTTCTCATGGACGGCGTGACTGCCTGAAAGAAGAACGGAAGGCGCATAGAGATACAAAAAACAAAGAAATAGCGGAATAAGAGGAAATCTCGGCTTTTCGTTATCGATAACGAAAATCGGAAGGGGCGCCCCTTCCGTGTTACTCCTTATGAAAAGGAGTAACAAAAAACATTATATGATTTGGTTTTTCCGCCGCAAGGCGTAAAACAAAAAATGAAAAGGGAGGAAGTTTTATGGCAAGGAAAAAGAGAACGCTCTTTGCGCTCCTCTTGTCGTTGGTGTGCGCGGCATCGCTGTTTGCGGCGGTCGCATGCAGCGACAACGGCGAAACGACGGCAGAAACGTACAGCGTGACGTATGCCGCGGGCGCGGAAGACGCAACGGGCAGCGTTTCCGTCGAGTCGTACGCTGCGGGAACGCCCTTTGTGCTGCGTGATGTGGATACCTTCACGCGCCCGGGCTATACCTTTACACAGTGGAGCGACGGAACGTCGCTGTATGATGCGGGAGCCATGTACACCATGCCCGCCCACGACGTCACCTTTACGGCGCAGTGGGAGGAGAACGTGGTGCAGCCCGCACCGGAGGGCGCTGAGCAGGTGAGCGATATCGCGCAGAGCACGCTCGTCACGCGCAACGGCAGCGCCGCGGCGAATTGGTTCGCGGAATATACCGATGCCGGGCTGCACGTCACGGCGTGGGTGGCCGATACGGCAACGTATACAAACGCTTCGAACGTGTATTCGAGCGACGCGGTGGAGGTCATCTTCGCCAACGTTGCCAACGTCAACGGCTATACCGAGAACACCGTGTCCGTGATCGTCACGGCGGGCGGGCTTTCGCTCGTGCGCAACCTCTATCAGGGCACGACCGCTACGATCGAAGGGCTCACGACGAGCGCCGCCTATCTGACCATCGACGGCACCACGCTGGCGGGCTGGTGCGTGGAGATTACCATGCCTTATGCCGCCATCGGCGTGACGCAGGCGGACAAGGACGCCGCGCTCGCACTCGGGCTGATCAACGCCTCCAACGCGGGCGACGCCGAAGTGGTGTATGAACAGAGCCTGAGCACCGATCCCGAACTCGTCAGAACGTACATCGCGCTCACGGCGGACAACACCTTTGAAGAAAACTACTATGCCGTAGACCGCTCCTTCTGGGGCAGCGCGGGCGGCATGCAGGCTGCAAACAGCTGGGATACCACCCACGACAACGGGGAAGACGACGCCTATATTGCCATGACGGGCAACTCGGGCGACAACTTCATCTACATGCGGCAGACGGGGGACTACACCACCTACTATGCCGAAGTGCAGCTCACCGTGCAGGAGGTCATGCAGAAGGCAGACGGCACGGGATACGACGGCTATCCCAAGTTCGGCATGACGCTGTTCTCCTCGAACGGCACGAACGGCGTGTTCTACTTCGTGGACGCGATCGACGGCGACAGCGCCGACGGCGTGATCAATTCGGATTCCATCAACGTCGGCTACAATGTCCGTGCCAACGGCGCATGGGGCAGCTCCTGGACGATCGCAGGCAACCTGGGCACGGGCGCAACGTCCGGCGACTATCAGAACGGAAATTACATTACGCTGGGCATCTACCGCCAGGGCAGCGCGGTGCGCCTGCTTGTGGACGGCGAATCGGTTGCCGTGCTGCATGATATCGGCATCGAGGCGGGAGAGTCCGCCTACATCGGGCTTGCCTCCTTCAACCTGAGCCTGCGCGCAACGGGCTATGAGATCGTCACCGATCCCGCCGAACTCGCGCAGTATGAGATCGAAGTGGCGCAGCCGCCTTTGAAGACCATCGACGGCTTGCTCTCCGATTGGACGGAAGCTGAGAAGAGCAATCCCTTCATCATCCCGTCCACGGACGGCAGCAGCGTCACGGTGTACGCCGCGATGGATGCAAACGGCATCAACATCTTCTACGACGTCTACCACAAGGACCACAAGACGACGGAAACCAATTGGTGGATGAACACCAACGTGGAATTCCGCCTGGGCGGCGATGCACAAAAACAGTATGCCGTTGCCGTAAACGGAACGCGTGTAAACATTGAGGAAGAGTATTCCTACATGGCTACGACGCAGGAAGGCTCGCTCTACCACACCGTGGCGGAGATCTTCATCCCCTACACCGAGGTCAACGGCTACGGCGCAAGCAGCGCCTCCATTCCCGCCAACTTCTACTTCAAGGTGGGCAATATGTACGGCAACCCGTGGTACACGGGCGATTGGTGGAGAGCCACGGACGGAAACGATCAGCAGGGCACGCTCATCACGCGCAGCGGCATCAAGGGCGGCAGTGCAAAGACCATCGACGGTCTTGCAGACGATTGGGATGACGCCGCATGGACCACCTCCGGCCGCTCGCAGTGGGCGGCACTGCTGGAAGAGGACGGGCTGTACGTCATCGTGCGCCTGTCGCAAGCAGACATCTCGCCCGACCGCGCCTTTGTTTCGGGCGCGGACGGCTCCGGCGATGCGCAGTGGTGGCTCAATCAGAACATTGAAGTACAGACGAGCGACAACGTGCGCCCCGCAAAGGTCATCTACATGAACGGCGCGGCGTATCATACGGGCTACATCAACGATGCGGCCGCGGTGTACACGGCGGGCGCGGACGACGCGAACGACACGCTCGTGTTCGAGTTCTACATTGCGCTTGAAAACCTGATCGGCGTCAATGCCGACACCAACGAACTGCGCCTGACGTTCGGCGGCCAGCTGTTCGCGGATGCAACTTCCACGACAAACGTATGGCAGACCTACGCCAGCAACGCACTCGTCCTGCGCGACGGCTATCACGCCGTATCGTTTGACGGCGTTGCCGAAAACGAGCCTTCGCTCCTCATCGTGGCGGACGGTTCGGCAGTCGGCACCCTGCCGCAGGCGGCGGAGCGCAGCGGCTACACGTTTGACGGCTGGTATGTGAACGATCAGAAGATCGACGCGGCGTATGCACCCGCGGGCAACGTGACGGCGGTGGCGCGCTATTCGCCCGTTGCGCCTGTCATTACCTTCTCCTCGGGCGCGGCAGACGACACCACGAGCACGGCGCCCACGGCAACGCCCGTATGGAATGCGGATGACGGCGCATACACGCTCACCCTTCCCGACAACACCTATGTCTATGAGGGCTATGCCTTCCAGCTGTGGTCGGTGCAGATCGGCAGCGGTGCGGCGGCCAACTACGAAGCGGGAGCGGAGATCACGCTTGCCCCGGGCAGCACGGTCACAATCACGGCGATCTGGGCGCAGGACGGCAATCAGATGTTCACCGTGTCCTTTGACATCGGCTTTACGGGCGTGAATGTGGAAACGCCTTCCTCCGTACAGGTCGAAGAGGGTACCGCGATCGGCACGCAGCTTCCCGCGGCGCCCGCAAGGAACGATACGTATATCGGGTTCCTGGGCTGGTTCTACGGCGAGAATCTGGAAAATCAGCTCACGGCAGATACCGTTGTCAACTCCGACATTGCCGCCACCGCAAAGTGGCGGACGATCACCGAAGCGCAGGATGCCATCGACTATCTGTTCATCGGTGCAAGCACCATTTCCACGGAATTTTGGTACACCTATGAGGCTACTTTCGGCAGTTTGGATGCCGTCAACCTTGCAGTGCCGGGATATAAGATCTCCGATTGGCTGGAACGGCTGACTTCTTCCGACGTTCTCAAATACAATCCCACGAAAATCATCATGCACATCGGCCTGAACGACGTCAACGACGCGCAGCACGATGCGCAGACCGTCATCGCCGATCTTGAGAAGTTGTTTGCGGGGCTGCAAGAGATCTATCCCGATGCAAACCTGTACTATGTTACCATTATCAAGAACGTGGCGTTCAGCCAGAACACCGCCACCTATGCGGCGGTCAACAGCTGGGTAGACGGGCTTGATGACGTGGAGCTCATCGACGTGGCGCAGTACATCACCACGGGTGAGGACGGCGTTGCCGAAATGCAGTGGTTTGTCTCCGACGGCCTGCACCCGAGCGTGGACGGCTATGCCGTGTTCCACCGCGAGATCGTAAAGGCGCTCGGCCTGGAATACACCGAAACGGGCGCGGGACTGGGCGACACCGCGGTGGAAGGCGCTCCCCAATACGGCCACACCGCGGGCTGGAAGTATGACAGCGAAACGCAGATCTGGCACCACGAGAACGAGGGGCAGGCGGGCATTGAAAAGCTGATGATCGGCAATGCCTACGGCGCAACGCTGTATGCCGAAGCGCAGCTCTCCATTGCGGGCATGTACAACGATGAAGCGAAAGGCAAGGCAGGACTTGCCATCTCCTCGAACACGGTCACATATTTCTTCTATATTGACCTGTCCGACGGAGCAAATCCGGACGGATATACCAACCATTGGGGTTCGGTCGCCTACCGCCCCGAAGTGCAGAACGGCAAGAATTGGGTGTATCCGGAGGACGACAGCGGCGCGTTCCGTCCCTTCGGCGGCAACGGCTATGCAAACCTCGGCGACGATGTGGCGTTTGACCACAACACAAACCCGGACGCCTATATCCGCCTCGGCGTTGCCAAAGTAAATGACGTGCTCTACTTCTTCTCGGGCGATACGCTCATCGGCTCCTTCGGCGCGTCCATGTTTGCGGCGGATGAAGAAGTCGCCGTTTCGGTGTTCGGCTTCAACACCAACATGTATGTAAAGGGCGCAAACGTCATCACGGATGCGGTACAGATCAACGCAAAACTTCCCGCTGCGCACGAAAAGACCATCGACGGCAGCATGAGCGATTGGGAAGAAACGGACAAGACGAATCCCGTCGTCATGACGGGCGCAGGCGGCAAGGGCGCTACGGTCTACGCAACGCTGGGCAGCGACGGCATGTATATCTTCTACGACGTGAACCACGGCGCCTACATTACGAACCATAAGGCGTGGCATGAAAACAGCAACGTTGAAATTCGCGTCGGCAGCGGCGCAACGCAGTTCTTCTATTCGGCAAACGGCGAGCACGTCGGCTTTGCCACGGGCGACGTCTATATGAAGACGGTGCAGGAAGGCGGTCTGTATCACACCATTGTGGAAGCATTCATTCCCTTCACGCACGGCGACCTTGCAGGGTATTCTGCGAACAGCGCCTACGTTCCAGCAGGCTTTGCGTGGAAGACGCTGGGCGATCTCGGCGGAACGATCTGCTATATCAGCGAGGATTGGTGGAGAGCGGACGATCCTGCAAATCGCCTTGTGCTTGTCACGAGCAACGGAATCCGTAAAGCGGCGCCCACCGCAAAGGCCATCGACGGCAGCGATGCCGATTGGTCGGATGCAAGCTGGACGACCTCCGCGGGCACAAAGGCGGGCGTGACGGCGCAATATACCGCGCTGCTCGCAGACGACGGATTGTATTTCATCATCCGCATCACGGCTGCTTCCATCGACATCAACAAGCAGGAAACGAGCAGCTGGCATCTGAACACCAACCTGGAATTCTTCTCAACGGACAACAGCTATACGGGAAGAATCGTCGCATTCGGCGGTAATCTGTACTACACGGGCATGTTCGATGCGGTCGCACAGTCGTTCACGGACGGCGAAACGGAGGATACCTGGACGGTAGAATTCTTCATTGCCAACGAGCACATGAAGAACGTCACCTCGTCCACGCAGAGCATTTCCATTAACTTCGGCGGACAGCTCTACGGCGGTTCTTATGGATCCTGGCAGGATTATGCAAGAGGTATCACCGTTGCCCGCTCGGCGGCAGCCGAATAAGGCAACAGCGCCCCGCCCGAGGCTCTCGGGCGGGGGAACTATGAAACTTATTCAGGAGGGAAAATTCCATGAAGAAGAGAAACATCAAAGTCGTTTCGGCGGCAATGTCGTCCGTGCTCATCCTCTCGGCTGCGGCCGGTTTCGCCGCCTGCGCCCCGCAGAATGAACTCGCCGCAAGCGCCAAAACGACCATCACGTTCTGGGGCTACGGCGACAACAACGAACAGGGCGTGTTCCAGAGCCTTGTGCAGCAGTTCAACGAACAGCATGCGGGCGACATCTACGTCAACTACGAAGTGCAGGCGAGCGACGGCTACGGCGACCGCGTCAACGCGGCGCTGGGAAGAACGCGTGCCACCGTCGACGTTCTGTACATCCCCGACGAATCCATCAAGAGCTACGCCGCGGAGGGCTACCTTGCCCCGCTCGACGACTACATCGCCCAGAGCACGGAGATTCAGCTCGACGACATGTGGTCGAGCGCGGTGGAGCGCTACCGCTACGACGTGAACACCACCACGACGGACGGCCCCGACGCGCACTACTACGGCCTGCCCAAAGACATCGGCCCCACCGTCATCTTCTATAACGAAGATCACTTCACGGCGGCGGACGTGCACGTCATCTCCGTTGCGAAAGAGGACCTGGACGCCTTCAACGCGGGCACCATCACGGACGACCGCGGGCAGAGCAAGGCAGACCTGTTCCCCGCGGGCTACACCGTCAAGCCGAAGGGCTACTTTGTGGACAGCGAAGGGGGCAAGTGGTTCAACAACCAGGTGCCCATGAGCTGGGATGAGTGCCGCGAGCTTGCCACGCTCGTGCAGGAAACGCAGCGCGATCTGCACAACGTTCCGGAGGACGAAACGGGCGGCTACTACGGCTACTTCACCGAGTGGTGGTTCAACTACGGCTGGTCGGTGGGGGGTGACTGCATCGAATACGTTCCCACCGATAACGAGGCGTACAACGGCGGCTATTGGGAGTTCACCATCATGGAAGATACCCCCAACTACATCGTCGCGGACGACGCCGAGCCCTTCGAGATCAACGGCAACACCTATCAGCCCGGCGAGATCCTCACCTGGAACGACAAGCTTGCCGACGTGACGGCAACCCCCAAGGCCATCGATGAAGATGTGCTTGCCGCGGCGGCTTCGGGCCAGCTCAACGAGCTGCCCTCGCAGCGCGATGCGTTCGTCGAATTCGTGCGCGTCGGGCAGTCGTCCGGCATGGTCGTGGATAAGCAGGGGAGCGAAACGCTCTACGGCTACGGCATCTGCCCTTCGCCTTCCGCCATTCAGGGGGACTCGGGCAAGGCGCTCTACTTCAAGAACGGCTATCTTTCCATGCTTGTGGACGGCAGATGGAACGTCGTTGACTTCCGCAACGACCTGTGCGAATATCCCGGACAGGTCAAGGAAGGCGGCTTCGCCTGGGACGTTGCGCCCCTGCCCATGTACAAGGAGTACTATGAAACGGGCGATGACATTCCCGAAGGCAAGGAAGTAGGCGACATCAAGGTGCACGGCGTAGAGGCGGGGCACTCCGGTTCGGTGGCGCTCTCCATCAACAACCGCTCGCAGAAGAAGGACGCGGCGTGGAAGTTCGTGGAATTCATCGCGGGTGCAACGGGACAGACGGCGCAGGCGCAGTCCGGCTTCGCCATCCCTTCGCAGAAGTCGCTCGCTGCGCAGGAAGACGTCTTCCTGCAAATGGACAGATGTCCGCAGAACTCCGAGATCTTCCTGCGCGCAGCCGAAGTGGAAACGCCTGGCGATTGGTGGTACCTGAAAGACAAGCTCTGGATCAATCCCTGGGCGGGCGTTCTCAACAGCGACGTGCGCAACGGCCTGAAAACGCTCACCCAGTTTGAAGATTCCAGCGAGTTCAAGAACACCAACCAGGTGCTGCGCGGCTATACCGCGAAGTAAGTTTGTCCCGCGATAAGGAGGAAATCAATGGATCTGGAGAATACGGTTCTCTTGAATGAGGCAGCCGAAGCGCCCGAAGCGGGCGTTTCGGACGCCGCATTCGGGGCAGGCGGCGGGGCGGCCACGGCAACCGTCCCCGTGCGCCGGCCAAGAAAACACAAGATCAATCAGGAGGAGGTCTGGGGCACGTCGCTCGCCTCCATCCCGCTCATCGGCTTTCTCATCTTCGGCGCCATCCCGCTCGTTCTGGCGCTTGCAATGGGCTTTCTCGATTTCTCGAACGCCTACGGCTGGTCGTTCGAGGGCGCGGTGTGGTGCGGGTTTGAAAACTTCATCTTCGTGCTCACCGACAAACAATTCTGGCAGGCGGTGCTCAACACGATCATCTTCGGCACTTCCACCTTCATCAGCCTCATCTTCTCGCTCGCCATCGCCTACCTTCTCACCCGCGACATCAAGGGCAGGGGCATCTGGCGGATGATCTACTTTGTTCCCTACGTGTGTTCGACCATCGCCCTCACCCTCATGTGGAAGGAGATGTTCAACCCCTCGTGGGGCATCATCAACCAGATGCTGGGCAACACCAGCCTGGAAAACGGCGCTATCAATTGGACGGGCGAACCCACGCCCTTCTACTTCATGGTCATCATCATGACGGTCTGGTCGGGCATGGGCTACGGCATCCTTCTGTATTCCGCGGCGCTTACCAACGTGGACCAGTCGATGGTGGAGGCGGCAACGATCGACGGGGCGGGCTCCTTCCGCATCTTCTTCCGCATCGTTCTGCCCACCATCTCGCCCACGACGTTCTACCTGCTCATCACGGGCGTCATCGGCCTCCTGCAGGCATTCGCAACCACCTTCACGCTGGGCAGCTCGCTCACCACGCAGAGTCTTACCATTGTCTACTACATGTACAACTACATGATGGCGTACGATCTGGGCGTTGCGGGCGCGGCGGCATGGGTGCTTGCCATCTTCATTCTCATCGTCACGGTGATCCAATTCATCGGGTCGAAAAGGTGGGTGAAATATGACTGATACCGCTATTTCCGAACAGCAGGCATATGTTTCCATGACGCAGGAACAGATGGAGCGCGAACGGCAGGCATACAAACAGCGCAAAAAGGGGAAGATGCGCAGCCAGAAGACGCGCAAGATCATCTCGCAGGTGGTCATCTATGCCATCCTCGTGCTGTATGCCGCCATCATCATCTTTCCCTTCCTGGTCGTGCTTATCACCTCGCTCAAAACCTATCAGGACGCCACGCACATTCCCTTTGAATGGGTCCCGTCGATGGGCTTTACGGGCGATAACTATGTGGAGGTGTTCACCTATAACCCGCAGATGAACGCGGCAATGTCCTCCATCATCCAGGGCTTTCTGAACACCCTCATGTACATCATCCCGCCCACGCTCATCGGCCTGTTCACGTCGTCCATCTCGGCGTACGCGTTCAGCAAGCTGCGCTTCCGCGCCAAGAATTGGATGTATTCCGTTCTGCTCGGCACGATGCTGATCCCGGGCATGATCACCCTTGCTCCGCAGCTCTCGCTCTACGATATGATCGGCTGGATCGATACGCCCCTGCCTTTGATGATCCCCGGCATGTTCGGCGCCGCCGCCTGCGTGTTCTTCATGCGGCAGTACTATGTCGGCATTCCCGATTCCATCATCGAGGCGGCAAAGATCGATGGCCTGGGCTTTCTGGGCATCTTCTTCCAGATCATGGTGCCGCTCTCCGTGCCCGCCCTGCTCGCGCAGGGACTGCTGGGATTCATCGGAGGCTACAACGACTTTATGGGTCCCTTGCTCTATCTGGGTCCCGCAAACTTGCAGACGTTGCAGCTGGCGCTGCGCACGCTCGCATCCACCTACGGCGATGAACCCAACGTCATCATGGCTGCCTGCATCGTTGCGCTCGTTCCCATGCTGATCGTGTACTTCGTCTGCCAGAAGTTCTTCATCAACGGCATCATCGCCGGCGGTTTGAAAGATTGATAAGGAGGCAATTCATGAAAAAAATCACAAGGATCGCAACGGTCACGCTCGCCGCATGCATGAGCGCGGGCACGGTGGGCGTTCTCGCGGGCTGCGGCGGAGGAAGTTCCTCCTTCTATGCCGCGGAAAAGCTCAGCACGATGGAAAACACCGCGCAGGACTATAACTCCAACCTCTTCTATGTCAACTCGCTCGAATTCGAGATCGCCGACCCCTCCGTCATCTATATCACCGAGGGCGTGGGGCAGGGCTGGTTCTATGCCTACGGCACGAGCGACGAGATCGGCGCGCACGGCATTCAGACGTGGCGCAGCAAGGACCTTTCGCATTGGGAGGCAAGGGGCATCGCGCTCTATCCCGACTACGAAACGACCTGGGCGGTCGACAACTATTGGGCGCCCGAGGTCATCTACGACGAGGAAACGCAGCTCTACTACATGTTCTACAATGCGTACAATCAGTACGACATCGTCACGTCGGGCAGCGAACCGCACGGCAGGCTCTACATCTCCGTGGCGCAGTCCACCAGCCCGGAGGGACCCTTCGTCACCCCGAGCAAGTATAACATGGACGGCGATTGGATCTCCTCCGAATGGCCGGTCATCGACCTGACGGACGGCAACGACCGCATTCCTACCAACGATAACCGTCTGTATGATACGAACGCGCTGGACGCCAGCCCCTTCATCGACCCCGAAACGGGCAAGAAGTACCTCTATTTCGGCTGGTATGAGGAAAGGGGCGACGGCACCTACCTGTACGGCATGGAGATGAAGGATTGGTACACCCCCGACTACTCCACGCTCACCCGCCTCACGCGCCCCCGTTACAGTTCGCTCGACGTGCTCGCACCCGATCGCGACAGCGAGTCGCACATCAACGAAGCGCCCTTCATGATGTATCATGAGGGCAAGTACTACCTCACGTTCAGCGTGAACGCCTACACCTCTGCCAACTACCGCGTTCTGCAAGCCGTTTCCGACGATCCGCTCGGGAAGTACACGAAGATCTCGGAGGAGGACGGCGGCAAGGTCATCTCCACCGACTTCGACTGGACGCACGTGGCAAGCGCGGGGCACCACGCCTTCATCACGGTAGGGGACGAGGTGTACATCGCATACCACACCTTCCTGAACAGGCTCTCCATCACGGACGGGCGCGCGCTCGCCGTGGACAAGATCGAATGGACGACCAACTCCGAAGGGACGGCTGTCATGCATACCAACGGACCCTCGTGGTCGTTGCAGCCGCTGCCCGAGGCGATCTCCGGCTACAAGAACATCGCCCCCTCGGCAACGCTGAACGCGCCCGACAACGGCGGCGATGCAAGCCTGCTCACCGACGGGCTCATCAAATATCAGTACAACGACCTCGTCGACGAATACCAGGCGGATGCGGGCGAGTACACGTTCACGTTCACGTGGGATCAGCCCAAGACCGCCCGCGCCATCATGGTCTATAATTCGATGGACTACTTCTACACCTTCGATGAAGTCGCGTCCATCGAGATCGAGTACATGCGCTCGAACGGCTCGTATACGACGGCGACCATCGAGAACGTGGAATTCGACCACGATTGGTTCGTGGACGACGAGTGGGAATTCATCACCCCCGGCGGCGCGGCGATCGTGGAATTTGGCGAATTGCCCGTGCGCTCCGTTACCATCACCGTTTCCTCCAAAGCGGACGCCGAAGCGTTTGCGCTCAACGAGATCGTGGTGCTCGGCAAGGACGAAGCGTGCGCGGGCGTGGATGAACTGAGCGACTATTCCTATCAGAACGCGACGTACGGTTCTTCGCACATCATCACGCAGAGCAACACCTTCGGCACGGTCATGGTGGACGGGGAGGAGTCCGATCTTGCCACCATGTACGGCTACGACCTCTCGCACGACGACGGCACGGAGAACGCCTATATCGAGCAGACGGGTGTGCGCGATCAGTTCGCCTACTTCAGGGACGTCTACTCCACCGAGTTCTATGCCGAGGCGGAGTTCACGGTCACGGTGAACGATGCGTTCGCGCTCGATGACTTCCCCAAGTTCGGCATTGCCATCAGCTGCGACGACTCGGTCACGAGCACGCTGTTCTACTACGTCGACGCGCAGAACAATTACACGCTGGGTCAGGTGGGCTGTGCACCCCGCGCGCTCGGCGGCGACGATTGGGATTGGGGCAGAGAGGACACCGTTTCCGTGCCCGGCATCTCCTACACGAACGGCAATACCGTAAAACTTGCGGTCATCCGCCAGGGCGCCGACTTCTGGTTCCTGTGCAACGACACGCTCGCCATTCACGCGAACAGCTTCGCCCTGTTCGGCGACTTGCAACGTGCGGGCGTCGGGTTCCTGTCCTTCAACACGCCCATGATCATCAGCAATTACTATGCAACGGCGGACAGCAGCGTCGTTTCGCAGAAGCTCGCGCAGTACGTCGGCTGAGTTATCGCAAAAATCAGAGCGCGCGGCGGCATGAGCGCCGCGCGTTCCATGTTCTCAAAAAAGGAGTTTTATCATGATCGAACGAACGGAATACCCCCGCCCGCAGCTGCGCAGGGACGCGTGGCTCCCCCTCAACGGCATCTGGGAATTTGCCTTTGACGACAAGAACAAGGGGATCGCAAAGGGGTACGACACGGGCAAAGTCGCCCTTCCCCTGCGCATCAACGTGCCGTTTTCCTATCAGTACGAAGCGAGCGGCATCGGCGAGAAGGCGATGCACGAACAGGTGTGGTACCGCAGGACGTTTTCCGCCCCTGCGGGCAAGCGCGCCCTGCTGTGCTTCAACGGCAGCGACTATGTAACGGACGTGTGGCTCAACGGCAGGCACGCGCTCACGCACACGGGCGGGTTTGCGCCCTTCTCGGCAGACGTCACGCAGTACCTTGTGAACGGGGAAAACACCATCGTGGTGCGCTGCATCGACCGCGACGACCCCACGCACCCGCGCGGAAAACAGAGCTGGACGGGCAAGCCCTTCGGCTGCTGGTATGTGCCCAACACGGGCATCTGGCAGAGCGTGTGGATCGATTGGGTGGGGGAGGACTGCATTGCAGACTGCCTGCTTTTGCCCGATTACGACAGGTGCTCCGTTTCGGGCGAGATCGTCACGCTGCGCGGCGCGGCGGACGAGGCGGAGATGGAGATCTCCTACCGCGGAAAGGGTGTCAAATGCGTGCGCTTTGCACTTGACGGCAGGCATACGCGCTACTGCGTCAAGCTCATGGAGCAGGACTTTGTCGACCCCGTCTATGCCTGGACGCCCGAACAGCCCAACCTGTTCGACGTTGTGCTGCGCCTCTACAAAGGGGGGGAGTGTACGGACGAGGCGCATACCCGCTTCGGGCTGCGCAAGATCAGCGTGGAAGCAGGGCAGGTGCTCCTCAACAACGCCCCGCTCTATCAGCGGCTCATCCTTGACCAGGGATATTGGCAGGAGAGCGGGCTCACGCCGCCCTCGGCGCAGGCGCTCAAAAAAGACATCGAGCTTGCAAAGGCGATGGGCTTCAACGGCGCAAGAAAGCATCAGAAGTTCGAAGACCCCTATTTCTACTACTATGCGGAGGAGCTGGGCTTTTTAACGTGGTGCGAGATGCCCTCGGCGTACAATTTCTGCATGGACGAGATGGACGCCCTCGAAGGGGAGTGGTACGAGATCGTGCGTGCGGCGCGCAACTTCACGAGCGTGGTGTGCTATGTTCCGCTCAATGAGAGCTGGGGCGTGCGTAACATCGTCGCCGTGCCCGAGCAGCAGGATTTCGCGCGCGCCATGTACTATGGAACGAAGGCGCGCGATGCAAGCCGCCCGATCAGCACCAACGACGGCTGGGAATCTCCCGAAACCACCGATATCCTGGGCATCCACGACTACGCCTATGACAGTTCGGCATTTGCGCAAAAGTACCGCCCCGAGGCGTATGACACGGTCTATCCCGCGCGCAGAAGGCTGATGGCGTTCGGCTGCAAGTATGCGGGGCAGCCCGTGCTACTCACCGAGTTCGGCGGCATTGCAATGGCGAACGAGGCAACGGACGGCAATTGGGGCTACAACAGCGGCGCGCGCAGCGACGAGGAATTCTATACACGCTATGAAAATCTGATGCAGGGCATCCATGCGCATGCGGGCTTTCAGGGCTTCTGCTACACGCAGCTCACCGACGTGCAGCAGGAGGTCAACGGGCTTCTGGATGCGCTGCATGCGCCCAAGTTCGATCTTGCGCGCATCGCGCGCGCCACGCGCGGCGACAGATGAACAGGATTTGAAGATCGCTTTCCGGAAAGGGGCGGGCCCGTACGGGCCCGCCTTTTTTTGCGCCATGCGGAAATTTTTCAAAAACACTTGCATTTTCCGGCGACGGATGCCATAATCAGACATGCCCCCCCTTGCAATGTTTGACTTCGGACATGGGTGCTATGCGGCAAGGGTGAGTTTGACGGCGAGCACGGTCATGTCGTCGCCCGCCTCGCCCTTGGACGAGCGGGCAAGGGCGGCGGCAAGCACGTTCTCGGCGAGTGACTGCGGGTTGAGCGGGTGCAGTTCGCCGAGATATGCGCACAGGTCGGCGCTCGTATCAAGACAGTCACATATTTTTATGGATACTGTTTTCAGGGAGGGAAAAATTTTGCACCCTTACCTGCACTCTTGCGTTTTATGACCCCAAAAGGCGCTTTTACAATCATTTTTGCACCAAATTCTGTAAATTTGCGGGGAGTAAGGGTGCAAGGCTTCTACTGAAATCACGCTGGACTTTTTGCATTCTAACAACTGTTATAAGCCCCTCCGAATTTGTCTTTTTCGGTCGGCTATGGTAGCATAGTTCCTCGCGGAAGTCAACGGTCGCAAAATCGTCGCTGAAAACACCTATATAAACGAATTGAGAGTCGAGTAAGGATTTATTCCTTGCTTGGCTCTTTTTCTGTCTATGAGGCATTTCCCGACCTGCACGCAACGATTTTGGCTTTGTCCCGTTGACTTCCGCAGGCTTGCTATTCAGAATGCCGATATTCACCGTCCTATGCACCTCCGCCTGTTGCCCGAAAAAGGCAAATACAAATTCAGAGGTGTTAAAATGGAAATGTTGGTAACCAAGTTCTCAAACGGAAAGTATCGCAACGAAGGCGAATTGTACAAAGAAGTTATCTCTTCAGAGAACGTCAAACTCATGGGTGAAATGATAGCATTGCAAGCACTCCGTACCGTAAAGAAGTTCGACATGAAAGTTGCGGACAAGCTGTATATCGGTCTTATCAAAGACTTGCACCATATGGATGAGATAGACTATATCGTCTCGGATGGCTACGACGTGGCACAAACTGCAATCTGCTTTCTGTATCAATTCGTTGGTCACAGCGCCAATGAGATTTACGGCAAAGACCGCAAAGGAAAAGAAATATCTATTAAACTTGCCTGCTATCGTGAAGTAGACCACTTCATCAATCTTCTTCGTAACAGACCGGACAGGCGAGGAACAGTCGTTGAATCCATAGATTTTACGGATTACAAAGCATTGCCAATGGATCCCGTGAACTGCTTTGAACACGAACAGACAGATTACAGCAAATACGACGAACTTGTAGAAAAGTTACAGCTTTCCGCATTGGAACTTACCATTCTAAATTGCTACGTGAACGGCATGAGACAAGGCGAAGTCTGCGCCGAACTCGGTATAGGCAGAGGAACAATAAACCATCGCAAAGCAAGCATCCGTCAAAGGTATTATTCGCTTTACGGCACGATTTGATATGCCTTACAATTTCATGCAAACGCAAAGGCAACCGCTTTATAAAAGTGACTGCCTTTTTTTGTGTTATAACTTCGTGACTCAATTAAAGAATCTTTAATTACTATGTCAATTTAGTCATAGCACAAATATACAAAAATAAATGATTTGTAATTATGTTAATCAAACTTACTGTTGACTGTAGAAAACAATTTTTCAAAACGCTCAATTGTTTCTTTCGAGAAAGTAAGCGTCCCGATATTTTTAGCCATGTAATTTGCAGGAGAATAATGATTGAAAGGCTTATTACCATTCCTCGTAGTGAGCTCACAAAGGTTAGAAATGCGAATCCAGCAGCACTTACTTGTGAATACGAATTGACTGACAACGATGTTCAAACGGTGGAAGATTGTTTTGGCAAAGGCATTATATCAAAACAAACTTTTTCATTGACATCCTACTATGATAATACTCATACAACAACTGGGTTTGAGGTCAATTTTGACGTATTCAAACATTGGTTAATTTCTTCTTTTGATGTGGGAGATCAAGGGAAAGAACTTCTCCGCACCGCGGCTACATTCTCAGATTTAGAAAATATAGCTTCTGAAAATGGAGCCACCCCCGGAATGAAGGAAATTCAGACCGAGTTAAATAAAATAAAAAAAGGTGCCGGAAAATGGCAAAATCCATTAGAAGGTTATATCTATTTAACTTATATCTCGCCAGCTGTTCCAAAATTGTGGTATTTTAGCGACTATTTTAGTCTCCCCTTCAGAATTAACTTAAACGAATTTGCCACGGGAAAGCTAAATGGTGATTTATCAAGCGAAGAATTTAAGATTGCAAAAGCGCTATTTGAATTGAGCGGATTACAGCTTTCCGACATACAATCTGAAGCAAATTTTGAAGCATTCAAAGCACAATTGGAAGCGACATCAAACTCTATCACCGATGAAATGTTTGAATATTGGACGACCAATCAAAATCTCGAAATTCGCTTTGATATCGAACACGCCGCCAATAATATTCGTTATCTTAACATAAGAATTTATAACTCAAAGCATAGAGTGACACTTCCATTGAAAAATCGAAGCAAGGGTTTCCTGTGGTTCTTCTCTTTCCTTGTATGGTTTAGTAAAATTCAAGGTAACAAGGATAGCAAATATATTTTACTGTTAGATGAACCTGGTCTAAGCCTACACGCCTCTGCACAAAACGATCTATTACGCTTTATCGATGAAAAGCTTGCACCTGAATACCAAGTCATTTACACAACACACTCGCCTTTTATGATTGATTCGCTAAAGCTTAACGAAGTGCGGACTGTCTATGATACGCAGAACCCTAAAATTGGAAGCGTTGTATCAGACGCTGTTGAAGAGAAAGACTCCGATACGCTATTCCCTCTGCAGGCAGCATTGGGCTATACGATAGCTCAAAATTTATATGTTTCACCAAAAAATCTTTTGGTAGAGGGCATTTCTGACTTGGTCTACCTTAACCATTTCTCTACAATATTGAAAGACATGGGGAAAGAAGGATTGTCTGATGAAGTCACAATTGTTCCAGTAGGTGGGGCTGATAAAATCGCGACTTTCATTTCGCTTATGAGAGGCAATGAGTTGTCCACCGTATGTTTGCTTGATACTTTTACGGATCAAGGTGCAGAAGCTCGATTAAAACGCATGGTTGAACAAAAAATTATTGCTGATAAAAAGATTCTTTACTACCATTCTATTATAGGACGGGCGTTTGCCGATATTGAGGACTTGTTCAGCAAAGAAGAATATCTTACACTATATAACGGAGCATTTAGTAAATCTATACAAATTTCTGATCTTGATATAAATAGTCCAATAATGCCTCAGTTGAAACGATTGAAAATCTAAATCTTTATTGAACTTAAAATCTGCGTTATCCTCAAAATAATTTGACTTTGCCAGCGCTTCAAGTAATGCCGTTTTTCCAGATTCATTTTTCCCCACAATGCGGTTATACGCTCCTATGGCATCGTGGCTTACGCTATCGCAAGAGTGCAAAGAATGTCATTGGGCATCCTGATATCGTATTCTTGCGTGCCCAGATCGCCGTATTTTGCGACGGTACTTTATGGCATGGATACGAATGGGATAAAAAGAAAGAACAGATAAAAACAAACCGCGATTATTGGATTCCAAAAATAGAGCGGAATATGGAACGTGATTTTAACTATACCGAAGAACTTATTGAACAAGGATGGCTTGTCCTTCGCTTTTGGGATTTTCAAATTAAAGAGGATGTAAAAGCTTGCGCCGATAAAATAGAGCTTGCACTAAAGAATAGGCTGAAGGAATAATATGTACCGGGTGGCAGTTAGGCGTGAGCTTGTCATAGACGAGTGCGGCGGCGCTACGCGCCG
>ERZ1643246.1366-NODE-1366-length-26739-cov-9.816257_pt1 | contig 26739 bp, 17 predicted proteins | sample MGYA00579265_ERZ1643246 | MGnify/ENA primary metagenome ERZ1643246 (study PRJEB29033, sample SAMEA4952261) | chicken gut metagenome | biome: Broiler Chicken; feature: Gastrointestinal Tract; material: Caecum | place: Ireland | collected 2018 | study: Broiler...
TTAAGGAAATAACACTTTTGTTATTTCAAGTGTCACCCTTAAGGGGATTATAGCCAGCCAATCCCAGCTTCATTAACAATTAATCAAAGCTATGCAGTGCTTCCATAATCAGCTCAATAAAACGCTGCCGATTGATTCCCAGCATGACCTCGGTGTTCTGCGGTTTGCCGGTCAGCTCATAGTAGTCGCAGACCGTTTCGCCACGCGTCAGCTCACCGGTCGTTTCAACATCGACGTTCATTTTTTCGGTTTGGAACATCTCTGGTTCAATCAGCCAGGCAATCGTGCAAGGATCGTGCAGCGGTGCTCCTTGAAAGCCCCACTTTGGATTTTCATGATACCGCTCAAAAAAGCTCAGCAGACCATAAAATGCCTGGCCAACTGGATTTTTAATCTGCCGCAGCGCCTCAATTTCCGGTTTCAAAATCTGCGCCTGATGCGTAACGTTTAATGGTGCCATCACCAATGGAATCCCGAAATTCATGACGATCTTAGCCGCCTCGGGATCAACGAAGATGTTGAATTCCACGCTGGGCTGCCAGTTGCCAAGTCCCATGGCCCCACCCATGTAGACGATCTGATCAATTTTTGCCTTGGCCAGTTCAGGGTAGACCCGCAAAAACAGCGCTGCGTTGGTCATTGGTCCAGTGACTACCAGTGTCACCGGCGTCGCGCTCTCTTTAAGCGTTTTGGCAATCAGCTCGATCGCGGTCAGCTCAACCGGCTGAAAATCCGGCTCCGGCAGCGGATAACCGTCCAGACCGCTTTCACCATGCACCTCACCGGCTGTTTCTAATGGCTTGACCAAAGGCGTTCGGTTCCCGCCAGCAACTGGAATATCCTCTCTGCCCAACAGCTTAAGCATCCGCATGGCGTTGTTGAGTGTCTTGTCTGGTGTTTGATTGCCAGCTGAAGTCGTAACGGCCAGCAGCTCTATTTTAGGCGAGGCCACCGCCAGCGTCATTGCCAAAGCATCGTCATGACCAGGATCACAATCGAGGATAATTTTTTTCGTCATAAATTTTCCTGCCTTTCCATTCAATAAAACGTTTTCATTTGTAAAACTAGTATAACATTTTACCTAGTGACTTCAAATCCCCACATTTAATTTTTAAAATTTGCTTTGAAAAGCGCAGAACCCTTGATCTATCAAGGGTTTTTCGTAATTCAGATTCCCATCAAATTTACATCGAGTTTACAATTCTCTTTAATCTTTACTCATTACCGTATGCTACAGGCTTTTCGTTCTGCTAGAATCTTCAAATAACGTCATACAATATCAAATATTTTCCCATTTTGTCCCTTTATTGTCCCTTGGGAAACGGCCGAATTCGGCATCAAATTAACACAATGAATCAAACTGTCGGGCACGGCCGTTACCTCTTAGGTAGCGGTTTTTATTTTACTGATGACTAGGCCGTAATACCCGTGATTTTAATCATGGGATATAAGGCCATCATCAAGTACCAGCGGTACTTTCACTGTTAAAATTCCGTTGACGTGATGTAAACAGACTAATTTTTGCGGCGTTACAGTGTGTCCATTCTGTAGAAGAACACTCTTGCCATTAGAAATAACACCCTTAACAAACTCGGTCTGCTTGATCTTCATGTTAAAGACAATATCGTGTGGTCTTAATCGATAGTGCTGACGGCGAATCGAAATTCGACCCTTAGACACCTTGCGTAATCGATAGATCCGCTGGTTGTCATAATTTAATTCGCGCGAACGCTTTGTCCGCCCCGAGCTTAGCTCTTTACCGGCCTTCTTCTTGTCATCGCGCCGATCAATGTACTTCGCATCGTAGAACTTTTGCAGGCTGCGATTGTTACAGCGAAGCTTTTCCCGTCGATAGACGTTGCCAGTACGCGTATATTGATCCGTACCACCCGCGATCACGAAGGCATCGTTGAGATGCGACTTGGTAATCCCGTAACGAAAACGCAGATTTGCCGTTAGATAGCCCTGCGTCTGCACGTAATTAGGGAAATAGTGATTCAAGCGACTGGCAAGTAGGCTCATAAAGTAAACTCCCCGATAGTCGATCGTTCGCTGTCGGTTGGCTGCCAGCTTGGTCAGCGTCCCGTTAACGTGATTGGCTTGATTATGATGCACGTCGCTCAACAAAACCAGGTTGTCGGGCTGATTCGTGCCACCGTCTTTGTGCTGAACGAGGTGGTGCACCCGTAGCTGCGAGGCCGGGTAGACTTGACCATCCAGGGCATCACGGTTATGATCGCGGACCAGTAGATAATCCTTAACTGTTTGATAGCCGTGCATTTTTCCTTGCGTGTATTCCCACGGCTTGATGGCGGGATTGGCAAGTTTTTGGTTGTCGAAGGGACTAACCTCGACGACCAGCTGACTGATCGGCAAGAACCGGTACAAGCGTTGAATCTCGCGAACCGTAAACTCGAGCCGATGCTGAACGGACGGCGCGAGCCAACCCGCTTTTCGCCGACGATTGTCAAACCGTGGCTTACGATAACGCAGGCGGTTGCGTCGTGTCCGCCGATACTCGCGGCGGGCCGTGATCCGATCCTTTTCCGACTTACGAATGCTTTCGGAAGCATAGTATTCGCGATCATTGCCAACGACCGCCATACCTAAGTGAAACCCGGTGTTGACGCCGAGCGTCAGCGGTTGGGTTTGCGTATCAATCGGGCGGACGAACTGGATAGTCGTACGACTATTTCCGTACCAGACCGCTTGGCCCGATTTTAACCAGCGGCGCACCATGCCTAAGCGTGAAGTCGGCATGACCGGTGTGCCGTTGGCGTCAACTACGTAGACATAATTAACTTGTTTCTGTTTTTGTGTTGGCATCATGCGGCTCCTTTCTTGTAATCAATGAATCAGTAAGTCGCATCTGATTAAAGACCGATGCGTGAGTACCCTTCGCCAAGGTTATCCGTTGGTTTTGTATATCAGCCACACTGAGCCGGAACCTCAGCTCTGTTTAACGACTGATCGTAGAGTCTGAAACTAGGGTGGCATTCCAGAGTACCTATCTATTCAGCGGTAACGTAGCCAGCCGAAGCTGACTGAGGCTAATCAACCATGCTTACGGTTTGCACCGCAAGCCCGCTACTTTAGTAGTGGGTTCTGTTGACTTTACTATTTTTCGCGGGCTTTAACGTTTCTGTTCAGTGGAATAGTCGTCCGCGGATCAGGATTGACTCGTGCCCACCTTGACTGGTTGATCACGCTCATGGCCATACCCAACCGCTGCTTCGTTGTCATTGGCTGCTTCATCAGCAGCTGTTTTTGCCGAGCAGCTTGCGCATTGTGCTGATTATCCAGTACCGTCACCGCCATGTGCATGACATCAGATGCCGATGCGGGACGCAGCTCATTAGTCTTGTCACGCAGATAACGAATCTGGAAGTCTGGGACTAAATGCTGATCTAACGCTTGCCGATTAAACTTTTGCAGCTGGTTGTCGTCAAACTTAACCAAGCTTTCCGTCCCAGTCTTAACAATTGTACCACCACGACCATTTGGCATCTGCACTCGGCGACCAAGCAACGGATTACGTGCATGATCATATGCAGAGACAATCTCTTTTAAGACGTCTGCGCGGTCCTTTTTATCAAAGACCCATAAAGAGCAGCCTTTTGCATCACTGGTAATGCTGGCTAATGATCCTACCTGATTATCCAACCGCTGCAACATCTCGTGATAGTCAGGCGAGGCATTGGCATCGATATCAAACCGATACTGAAAATCGTCCGCATAATCTGAATCTTTGGTCAGATCTACGCCCGTAAGCTTCATCCGGCTAGCCTGCAGCTTCTTAGCGACTTCATTAAGTTTTGGTTCCATCTTGATTACTCCTTTACGCGGTTTCGGCAACCGCCGACTTGCTTTTGGGGCTGACACGTTGCCGTACTGCCCGCTGACAAATTCATGCACGAGCTGCTTATAAGCGTCCTGGCCCAATGACTGCTGCCGGTGCTTGATGAAATCACCAATACTTTCGCTGGTCATTTCAAGCGATCGTGCTTTCAAAGCATCGTTCCAATCCTTAAAATGATCAGCCGGCTGGTCAAACAAAATCTTCATCTTGCGCAGTTCTGGGTGTGGATCGGCATTGGCCGGCTGCAGTACGGTTTTGGCTCTAAGCATGCCCTTAAAGCCGGCGCCATCATTATCCATGGCTAAGTGCAGCTCATCAGGTATGCCATACTGCTTGATGAACGACTCGATCGTTTTGATCTTGGTGCCGGCGCCATTCAGGCTGATAAAAGTTTTCTCACCTTTTAGCTGCGGGTGAAGATTGTAGAAGGACAAGGCATCAATCGGGCTTTCAAAAACGTACAGCTTTTTAATCCCGCTGCCATCGTTGGCACTAAAATGAAAACCAAAATTTCTGACCGATCCTTTGGCAATCATCTTACGCGTACCTCGCTTGCCAAACTTTTCGTGATCAATCGTCGTTCCCTGGACGTCACCGCCGACTTCTTGATGCTTTGTATCCTTCCAGGAGAAAAACAGATCGCCATTGTTAAGTTCGCGGACTAGTCCCTGCTTAAACAGTGCTTCAACCAGCTGCGGATTCAAGCCCCGCTTACCAACCAGATAGTTTTTAGCCTGATCATGCCGAGCATGGCCACGCCATTTTTCCGGCTCATATGGTTCGTTCTTAACCTCATGGACCTCTGCCTTAGCCAGCTCTGGCGCCATTTTTTTCAGCTCCTCAAAAGCTTCCTTAGCTTCCATGTTTTCGTAGCTGCGCAAAAAGTTGTAAAGGTTGCCGCCGACTGCCTGGCTGTTCCAGTAGAAGGTCTCATAGGGCTTTTCCTTAGTTACGCGCGTATCAACGACCAGAGAGTCATGATCGCGCAGGCGCAGGTAGTATCCTTGCCGTTCATAGGGAATGCCCTTGACGTCCAGATATTTTTGGATCGATTGCCGACACAGCCGATCCGTTTCCGTTAATTCTGCCATACTGATCACCTCAAGACTTCACGCTGCCGACTGACGACTGCTTTTAAACGTTCCGGACGAAAGCCGGACCACTCCTCGCATTCTGTTACCACAATCGGTACCGAGCGATAGCCCTTGTCGCGCAAACTCTGCGCATACTGCGGGTTTTCGCTGACGTTGATATTCAAAAACTTGACATGATGGCGAATCAGAAACATCGTTGTCATCTTGCACTGCGGACAATCTGGCTTCGTATAGACTTTAATCATAGAAATTCCTCCTCTTCTTTTCTTACTTTTATAGCAATCTTAGAAGAGGACAGCTGAATTCGTATCTTTGGCCATAATAAGCAACCTCGTTCCAAGGTTGGAACGAGGTTACATTATATTCATTCAAAATAGAAGCTAACAAAAAAGGCCAGCCATCTTTGACTGACCTTTTTTATCAATTTTTAACGCCTTGGCGACTTTTTGGGCTTGGGAGGAATCTTGGACTGATCTTTCTGATGAACTTGCCGGCCATATACCTGTTCAAAGGCCATCGAATATTCATCCATCGCATTGCCAAATGTATCAACCAGATAGCCCGGCGTACGTTTGAATTCTCTCAGGCCTCGAATATAGAATGGACGATCTTCATCAGCAATAATGAACGGCATGGTTTTGTTTCGGCATCGTTCCTTGAAAAGGAGAATGCGACCGACACGGCCGTTGCCATCGCTGAATGGATGAATTCGCTCAAATTCATAATGAAAAGCGGCATAGCTGTTCAAATCTGTTTGCGGCGTTTTATTCCAAATATCCAACAAATGCTCAAGCCGTTGTGGTACTTGATCAGCCGGTACGGTATTCACCGTCTGCAGCTGACCGATTATATTATTGTGACTCTTGAACTCACCGATTGGTTCCTGAAGTCCTTTTCGACTGATAGTTCCTTGTTTTAGAATACCTTGCAATTTTTTTACATAGTCCAAAGTCAATGGCTGGTCAATCGTATCCAACATAAAATCGAACAAGCGAAAATGATTCTGCGTTTCAATGATATCGTTGGCTTTGATTGGATCCCCGCCTTCAGCAAAAACCGTTTCGGTATCATATAGCTGCTGCGTCTGACCTTCGCTTAGAGTAGATCCCTCCATATGATTGCTGTTGTAAGCAAACGTAACTTGCGACCAGTCATATAGGCCTTGCGAAAAATGATTATCTCGCTCTTGAATTAGAAATTTTGCAACGTCAATTTTTTGCATGGTAAGAGACCTCGATTATTACATTTATAAACATTGTACCATATCAATATAATACTCAGTGTGCCAGCTTATGCCGGTTCGATAGCCGTTTAGCTACGATCAGCCGCTGAATTACAGGTTTCGGCTCTGGTTCGTGAGCCAAGGCCAGCACACAGTTAATCTGATCCTGCAATGGCAATTGTCGCTCCGCTTGTCGCCAGGCGTTAACGTCGGCATTCATGCCCGCTTGAGCAAATTCGAGCTGCAAAAGACTTAGATTCCGCAAGCGCAAATGAATCCACCCCTTTCTATAAAAAAGGCAGGCCGCAGCCTGCCTTCTTGCTAAAGAACAAAGAATAAAGATTAGGAGAAATATCAGCAGTGATTAAGCATGACGACGACGCTTCTTCATGCCCAGTGTACCCAGACCAAACAGCAAGCTGGCCAGACCAGTTAAGGCAAGCGCTTCGTCTTTATCGTTACCAGTCTGAGGCAGCTGTTGCTGGCCTTGAGATGGTGCCTGCGATTGACTAGCAGCCTGCAGAGCAGCTGGCTGTACGGCCGCAAATACCGGTTGTTGACTGGTCTTTGGCGACAACGGCGTTTCCGGCGTCGTTGCTTGAGGTGTAGTCGGCGTCTCGTTCTTAGGCGTTTCCGATTTAGGCTCATCGGTATGCGTCTTGACCGTGTTTGAGTTAAAGGCTTGGTTGTTGATGCTGTTGACGTACTTGTTTTCAACATCGCCGGCCTTGACCCGCCGCATCTTGAGGTAGGCCGTAGCCCCAAATTCGGAGTTGGTAAAGTCAACCTTGGTCAGGAAGTCTTGATCAAACTCGATATCGACAATACCGTTATCCTGGTCAATCGTCTGCGTCGTGTACTTGGTAACGTCGGTACCCTTCTTGAGCACCGTACCATCAGTCAGTGTCACGTCGCTGTTGAGCAGTACCGTGTAGCCGCCGTTGTACTGATCGTGTTCTTGATCGTAGTCGTCGTGGAAGCCGTATTCGGTGATACCATTACTGTTCTTTGGAACCGTCGAGCCTTCCAGCTTGTAGTCAAACGAGCTATTCAGGTCAATGTTGGCACCGTTGAGGCTCTTGTTGTTGTCAACCGAGACCACGACGTCCTTCTTTGGATCCGGCTTAAACGTCGTAATCGTAGCCTTGTTGGTAGATACCGTGTGGTTGTTGATCGTTGACGAGCCAACGTTTTCCAGCTGCGTGCCGGAAGCAACATCAGAGTGGATCTTAAACGTCAGCAGCAGCTGAGCATTGCCGGCTGGCGCCGAACCTGGATCCTTACGAGTAGCCGTGATCTTGTCGCCCTGCTTGGTGATCGTGTACTGATCAGTTACGTCCTTACCGTTTTCCAGTACTTGGGCGGACTGGAAGTCAACCTTGTCAGCAAATGCCGAGTAGTCATCGGTGATGGAAACGTCAGTCAGCTTATCAGTCAGCGTAGCCGGATCCGGCAAACTGGTAGTAACCTGAGCATGGGCCAGCGTACCGTCAATGTAGACCTTGCCGTCAACCGTTTGCGTGCCCTCAACCCAGTGCTTTTCAGCCGTCTGGGTATACGTGGTAATGCTTGGCGTGTTGGTTGGCACCGTCTCATCGTTCAGCGTCCCGGAACCGTGGTTTTCCAGGACCGTACCGTTAGGAATATCATGGTTGAGCTTGTAGTCAACCGTCATCGTAACGTTGCCGCCATCTGCATCAGACATATCCTTCCGCGTAGCCGTAACCTTACCGTCGTTGTCGGTAACAGCGTACTTGCTGGTTGCGTCCGTCCCGTTTTCGTAAACGTGTACTTCACTGGCATCTGCGTACTTGGCAAAGTCGGAGTAGTCGTCCGTGATGGCAAAGTTCTTAACGTCGCTGGTGTCGCTTGGCAGAGCCATGTTGACCTGCGACTTGATCTGACCGTTTTCAACGGCAATATCCGTCGTTGGTGCGAGCAGCAACATGCTGGTCTTCGTCGTTGACGTCTGGCCGTTGACGTTGCCTGAGGCCTTAGTAACCAGCGAGGAAGCATCAAGCGAGTCGGCAGCCTTCATGTTAGCTTTCATCGTAACCGTTGTGCTGGAGCCATTGCCGGCCGTGTTGACCTTGGATGGATCCTTCCGCGTGGCCACGACCTTACCGTTTGGATCAATGGCAATGTTGTACTCGCTGGTAACGTCAATCCCGTTTTCGTAGACGTGCACAGCTTGAACCGTAACGTCCTTGGCAAACTTGGAGAAGTCATCAGTCAGTTGCACTTTGTTGATGGAGCCACCCAACTTGGACTTGTCTGGCAGCGTCATGTTGACCTGCGCGGTTACGTTGTCGTCGTTGATAGCGACCTTGCCGTCAACGTTCTGACCGCCGCTGACCCAGTGCTTGTCTGTGTCCTGCTTGTACGTAACGATCGTGCGCTTTGGCGTTGGTACCGTGTCGTTGTCGATCGTCCCAGAACCGCCGTTGACCAATTCGGTATTGCTTGGCACATCAGTATGAACCGTCCAGTCAACGTCCAATTCCAACGTACCCTTAGGAGCATCAGCCGCATTCTTGCGCGTGGCCACAACCTTGCCATTGGCAACCGAGATGGTGTATTGGCTGGTTACATCGTTGCCGTTTTCCAGCACCTTGGCGCTCTTGTAGTCAACGTATTGGGCAAACTTGGAGTAGTCGTCCGTGATGGCTACCTTGCTTAACGGCTGAGCCAGCTGATCTGGATCTGGCAAGCTCATCGTTACCTTACCGGATACCTGATCACCGTCAATGAACGTCTTGCCGTCAACAACCTGACTGCCGTTGACCCAGTGCTTGTCGGTCTCTGGCGTGTACGTAACCACCTTAGGCGATGGCGTTGGTACGGATTCGTCATCCAAGGTACCAGTACCCTTGTTTTCCAACTGCGTCCCTGATGGAACATTGGCACGTACCTGCCAGGTTACGAGCATTTGGACGTTACCGGCTGGCGCACCAGCGGCATTCTTGCGAGTAGCCGTGATATGACTGCCATCGTTCTGCACGTTGTACTGATCGGAAACGTCCTTGCCGTTTTCCCGAATCTCAACCGTCTTGACGTCAGCGTACTTGCTTAAGCCTGAGTAGTCGTCGACCAGCTGTACCTTGGTCAGTTTCTTGGCCAGCGTGTTCTGGTCTGGCAACGTCATTGAGATCGTGGACTGAACCTGATCATTATTGATGACCAGCTTGTCGTTGACCGTTTGATCACCGACGTTCCAAGTCTTGTTGGTATCCTGCTTGTACGTCTTAACCGTCCGGTCTGGCGTGGCGATCGTCTCGTCGTTGATCGTTCCGGAACCGCTGTTGACCAGGCTGGTGCCAGAAGCAACGTCAGAGTGGAGCTTGAAGTTGACATGCAGGTCAACCGTGCCAGCTGGCGTCGTGGAAGCGTCCTTACGGGTAGCCGTAACCTTGCCATTGGCAACCGAGATCGTGTACTCGTTGGAAACGTCCTTGCCGTTTTCCAGCACTTGAGCACTTTCATAGTCAACGTATTGAGCAAACTTGGAGTAGTCGTCCGTGATGGCTACCTTGGTCAGCTTCTTAGCCAGCGTGGCCGGATCTGGCAGGCTCATCGTAACGTCAGTATGCGTTTCTGATGCGTCAATGTAGACCTTGCCGTCAACGACCTGGCTTCCCTCGGTCCAATGCTTATCCGTCGTTTGCGTGTACGTCTTAACGGTTGGATTATTGGTTGGGACCGTCTCGTTGTTCAGCGTCCCGGAACCCGCGTTAACCAGCTTGGTACCGCTTGGCGTATTCGCATTGATCTTAAAGTGAGCAATCAGAGCTACCGTGCCGCCTGGCGTCGTGCCTGGCGTCTTCCGCGTGGCCGTGATATGACCATTGGCCGTAGCGATCGTGTACTGATCAGTTGCGTCCTTGCCGTTTTCCTCGACGCGGATATCACTTGGATCAGAAACATACTTGTCCAGCTGCGTGTAGTCATCGACCAGCTGTACCTTGGTCAGCTTCTTGGTCAGTGTAGAAGGATCCGGCAGACTCATTTCGATGCGGGCATTAATGGTATCACTGGCAATATACGTCTTGTCGTCAACGACTTGACTTCCCTCAGTCCAGTGCTTGTCCGTGGTTGGCTTGTACGTAGTCAGCGTTACTTCCTGACCGGTTACGCGGCTCTTGTTGATGACGCTGACCGGCGTGTTCTTGAACGTCGTGCCGCTTGGCGTATCACCATTGATCTGGAATGACACGTTCATCTGAACCTTGCCGGCCGGCGTAGAGCTTGGATCCTTGCGTGTGGCCGTGATAATCCCAGTCCCGGCGTTGTCTTCGATCGTGTATTGACTGGTTACGTCAACCCCATTTTCCAAGACGCGGATCGAGGTGGTCTTAACGTGATTCTTGAACTGGCTGTAGTCATCGATGACTTGAACGTTTGACAACTTGTGTGCCAGATCAGAAGGATTTGGCAAGTCGGAAGTTACTTGAGCGGAGATGACGTCGTTATCCAGCGCTACCTTACCGTCAACTTCTTGACTGCCTTCAACCCAGTGCTTGACGGGCTTATTCTGCTTCCAGGTCTCAATCGTGCGATCCGGCGTCTTAACCGTGGACTCGTTGATCGTCCCCGAACCGCCATTGACCAGCTTGGTGCCCGAAGCAACGTCGTCATGAACCTTCCAAGTAGCCGTCAGTACAACCGTGCCTTTAGGAGCTGAAGCAGCGTCCTTGCGCGTAGCCGTAACGGTACCAGTGCCGGCATTATTGACGATGTTGTATTGGCTGGTGACATCGACCCCGTTTTCATATACGTGGGCTTCTTGATAGTCAACCTTGTCCTTAAAGTTGGAGTAGTCGTCCGTGACTGATACCTTGGCCAGCTTCTTGGCCAGCGTGGAAGGATCTGGCAGACTCATTGATACCTGACCATTGATCGTATCACCGTCAACGTAAGTCTTGCCATCGACAACCTGCGTCCCATCGACCCAATGCTTATCAGTCGTCTGTTGGTAAGTAACAATCTTGGCATTGTTAGTGTTGACAGTGTGGTTATTAATCCGACCAGAGCCGAAGTTATTCAGCTTAGTACCAGAAGCAACGCCCGTCTTAACCTTAAAGTTGACCAGCAGTTGGACCGTTCCGGCTGGCGCCGTGCCTGGCGTCTTCCGCATGGCCGTGATCTTGCCACCTACGTTGGTAATCGTGTATTGGTTGGAAACGTCCTTGCCGTTTTCGAGCACTTGGGCACTCTTGTAGTCAACCTTGTCAGCATAGTCGCTGTAGTTGTCAACCAGCGTGACGTCGGTCAGCGGCTTAGCCAGCGTGGTAGGATCTGGCAGACTCATGTCAACGCGGGCATGTACCTCATCGCCATCAACATAGGTCTTGTCGTCAACCGTCTGACTGCCTTCAACCCAGTGTTTATCAGTCGTCTGGGTATACGTCTTGATATCTGGCGTGTTGGTTGGCACCGTGTGGTTGTTGATTCGACCAGAACCGCGGTTAGTCAGCTTGGTGCCAGAAGCTACGTTAGCATTGATCAGCCAGGTGGCAATCAAAGAAACCTTGCCGGCTGGTGCCGTGCTAGGCGTCTTGCGAACGGCCGTCAGGTGGCCATTGCTGTAGGTAACGTTGTATTGATTGGTTACGTCCTTGCCGTTTTCTTCAACGCGGTAGGACTGTGGCGTTACCTTGTCTTGGAAGTCGGAGTAGTCATCATCAACCGTGACGTTGGTCAATGAGTGAGCCAAAGTCGATGGATCCGGCAGGCTCATGTCAACCTTGGTGGTTACGACATCATCATTGATATACGTTTTGCCGTCAACCGTCTGCGTTCCTTCAATCCAGTGCTTTTCGGCTGACTGTTGGTACGTGACGATTTCAGCATCGTTAGTCGGCACTGTACTGTTGTTGATCGTCCCGGAACCGGAGTTTTCAAATTTCGTGCCGCTTGGAACGTTGCTGTTGACCTTGAAGTCAACGACCAGCGAGACTGTGCCGGCTGGCGTAGTGGCAGCGTTCTTGCGCGTCGCCGTGACCGTGGCATCAGCCGCGTTGTTGGTAACGTTGTACAGCGAGGTGGCCAGTCGATCATTTTCATAGACCTGCGCTCCCTGGTAGGTTACGTTGTTCGCAAACTTGGAGTAGTTGTCCGTAACCGCCAGCGTCTTCATACCGCCTTCAACTTGTGAGGCTGCCGGCGTAGTCATCTTGACCGTGGCAGAAACCACGTCATCATTGATCTCAGTCTTGCCGTTGACAACCTGACTGCCTTGCGTCCAGTTCTTCTCTGGTGAAGTGGCTACGTTCAAATCGTGGTATTGGTAAGAAAGGTCATCTGCCGACCAATTAGGCTTCACTTTCAATACGTTGTAGTGATAGTTAATTTGTGTCGTCGGCGTAACTGGAATGATGGTTGAGGTGTTATACCACATACCTGATCTCCAAGTAATATTTCCGTTATATCCTGGTGCGCTTGTTGGAATCCCACTATCAGAAGCGATAACGTCAATATCCAGCTTATTGCCAGTTAATTTAATTAATCCAGCACCGTAGTATCTATAAGAACTATCTTGTAAATCCCAGCCTTCTGGAATATTGGAATCAATTGTAGCATAAGGATTGTTAGTAAAATCGCGATTCCAACTTTCATCTCTAGTTGCTGCGTAGTGTCCATCTTTTGTGAACGAATTGGCTTTATCTGCATAAAGATAATTTCCGTTATGGACGGTAACGCTGGAGCCGCGTAAAGCTAAGGCCTCGCCACCAGAATTAACTCGAACACTTTCAATTGCATACTGCTGTAGCCAATTTGTATAGTTGTTCAGCGAATTAACGGACAGATATGCATTGCCGTCCGAGAAGTCTACTAAACTGCCATCAGCATAATAAAACCTTGCCTTAATATTAACTTTTGAGGCCCAGTAATATGAAAAGCCATAGTAAAAGTCTTTTGTTACTTCAAAATCACCAGCAAGACTATTAGCATCAGTACGAGGATATTCAGTTACATCGTATACAACTTTTGTAATTTTACGATCATTATAGGTAATCTTTGAAAGATTATCATAAGTAACAGTAAAACTCATTGGAGAGTTGTTGTCTAATGATTGCAGTTGATAGCCAGTACCCATATCATCAGATCCGTTGAGATACATATGGTCTACAGTCTTGAGACTTACATTTTTTTGATTAGTGATTGAAATAGTACTGTTGCTGTCTTTATCAATCGTTAATTTCTGAATGACATTACTCGAGTCAACAACTTGATTGTTTGCTGCATTCTTTTGCTTCTGCGCAGAGTAAGTATTTTAGATTTCGATCTTGCGTTTATCCCAATGCCATTATCGCCTGATCAAGCGTGATCTCTAGTATCAAAATTTAGCTATTATTAACTGACTATCGTTATTTTTATATTAATCAAGTACCTGATTATTAGCTTTGTAGCAAACTTTTCATTGATACTACTCTTGTTGCGCAGAAACAAGAGAATAGTGAAGCAACTGCTACAAATGAAAAATTAAAAGCTAAATTAGTTGAAGCAAAATCACTCGGTATTAATATTAATCAAAATGGAACGGTTACTGTCGATTCAAATACAAGTGCAAGTCTTCAAGCACAAATTGATGCAATTCAAAAAATGATTGACAATGCCAAAAACAGCAATACAAGTGATACAATCAGCTCTTCTAATATCGTACAGAATTTAAATCTGGCAATTGAAAAAGATGCTCGTGTTTCAGTTGCTATTAAAAATGCTAATGGTCAAAATGTATCCGTTCAAGAAGCTAAGGGCGTGGGATTTAGTAGTTCTAACAGTACTACTCCGTCATACTATATCGATGCGCCAAACGGAACTGTAAAACCCATCACGGTTCAAGCCGAATATACCAATCTAAGCAAGTCATCATATACCGACAATAATGGTGTTGTACACAAAATTGCAAAAATCGTTGCTCAATATACAGTATCTCCGCAAAGCTTAGTAGCTGGTACTGGAATTAATGGTAGTGGTCTTGGTAGTACGGAAGGAAAAGGGGCAAATGATACAGCACATTTGCTAATGGTTAATTCCGATCCGGCTGATGGAATTTGGTATGCAGGAAAAACCATCGGCGATAATACTATGCAGGTCGATGCAAACTATAAATATTATGACGAAAACGGTAATCAAATTACCTTCGGAAATAATGCTTGGGTTGCTTTTGGTAGTATTAATCGAGGCAAAAATTATGCGGGTGAATTCCCTGGCAAAACAGAAATGGTCGGCACCTCAAATTCTTCAAACATTACTTTAAAGCAATTAACGGGATCGAGTATTAAGCTACATACTAACAGCGATGGATCAGTATATGCTTATGGTGATACAGCCATTGATGATGATGTAGTTCATGATGACGGTTCTGTTACTCAAGCTACTAATCAAGGCGGAGGTAACTGGGACGGTCCATTAAACTATAAATATGCTTATCACGGTGCTGTTGTAGGATTAATCACACCTGGCAGCAATGAAATCAATGTAACCTATAAGGCAAATTATCATAATTGGTCTGCCGGTGAGTGGCAAGGAATTTGGGTAACAATGCAAACCATTATTCCTCAAACGCCCACAGTTAACTACCAAACTTATGTTGCAAAAGATTCCTCAGTAAGCTATCACTACAACGTATCGTTAGCCAACCGTCTAAACTCCTTGATCACCTAAGGATCTATACAAGTTTCGTGTCTTGATTTTAACCGCTAGTAGTCCAAAAAGCCAGTTTTTGAGCAACATAAAAAAGCCCTACATCTGTAGAGCTTTTTAATATTTGCATCATTTAGTCTAGTCTTCGCGCTTCCGCAGACCAAGAGCACCAGCAACAGCGGCAATCAATCCCATGCCTGCAAGCGCAACCGCTTCACGAGTATTATCGCCAGTTTGTGGCAAGGTCTTAGTAGTGGCCTCACTCTTCTTCTGTTGTGCCTTGTAGGCTTCACGCGTCAACTGCGCAGTTGGCAGATAGATGGCATTGCCTTCGGGATCGAAAGCTTGACTGTCCTTGACCGTCCAGCCCGCTACTGGATTGCCATTAGCGTCAACGACTTGACCATTGACAATCTGGTAGCCATTGGCCTTGGCTTGATCCTGAGCCTTAGCTTGAGCTTCCGCACGCTTGATTGCGGCTTCTTGTTCAAGTTGCGCCGCTTGTGCCTGCTTGGCATTAGCCAGATCAGCGTTAGCTTGATCCAGTGCCGCTTGGGCTTCATCAACGGCTTTTTGGGCTTCATCAACTTGGGCTTGTGTAGCATTAGCTTGCGCACTCAGTTCAGCTAGCTTAGCCTGATCATTGGCCAGCTTCTGTTCAGCGTCAGCCAGAGCCGCTTTAGCGTCGGCCAAAGTCGTTTGTGCCTTAGCTAAAGTCGTTGGCGCGTTTTGCAGATCAGCAACCTTTTGCTGTAAGGCCTTCAATTGAGCTTGATCAGCTGCAACTTGGGCTTGAGCATCAGCCACTGCCTGCTTTTTGGCACTCAAATCAGCTTGAGCATTAGCTAATGCTTGCTTCTTAGCTTCTAATTCGTTTTGAGCTTGAGCTAGTGCGGCCTTTTCGGTGTCGTACTGGGCTTGTGCTTTGGCGACATTGGCCTGCTTCGTTGCCAGATCAGCCTGGTAAAGTGCCAGATTCTGTTTAGCTTGAGCCAACGTACCTTGATCCGCTTGGAGCGTCGCCTGCAATTGCGTCAATTGATTCTGATCCGTCTTAAAAACATTATTGGCGTCTTGAAGTGCACTCTGCTTTTGTTCAACCGTCTTTTGAGCCTTGGCCACATTGGCTTGAGCATCAGTTACTGCCTGCTTCTTGGCGCTCAAATCAGCTTGAGCGTTGGCCAGTGCTTGTTTAGCGTCAGCCAATTCATCTTGAGCCTGGTTCAGTGCGGCCTTTTCAGTGTCGTACTGAGCCTGTGCTTTGGCGACATTGGCCTGTTTTGTCGAAACGTCTGCTGAGTAGGCATCAACGTTCGCCTGAGCATCAGCTTGAGCCTGCTTTGCATTAGTCAGATCATTTTGGGCCTGTTTCAAAGCCGCTTGTGCCGTCGTAAGATTCTTAGCCGCCGTATCAGCGTCAGCCTGCTTGTTGGCAACATTCTTCTGAGCCGCATCCGCAACGGCTTGCGCACTAGCCGTAGCATTCTTAGCAGCTGCAAGCGAAGCATTGGCACTGGACAAGTCAGTATTAGCCTGATCCAGCGTTGCTTTTTGCGTAGCCAATTGAGTAGTCAATGCCTGTTTTTGCGACGTCAGTTTAGTCAGCTGATCTGGTACCGCAACCGTACTCTTGGCTAATTGTGAGTATTTGCTATTTTCAACCGCGGCATCGTCACCAGTAAGGGCATTAGGATCAGCATATACGCTTGGCACAATAATGATATGAGTCTGACCAAGAGAATCAACCATTACACCGAGATCCTCTGAAGTATCATGAAGGTCAGTATAACTCAAGCCAGTCAATGAGGTAGCATGCCCCCATTTTGAACTTGAGTCGTAAACCAACATACCAAGAATTGCACTCCAAATCTTATCCTTCAAACTATCCAGTGACTCGGTACGAGTCGTTGGAGTTGCATCTGTTGAGCCTTCTAGGTTCTCATATGCTTGTTGTACAACATATTTTTGACCATTTCGTTCAATAAAGCTTTGGAATACACCATAAGCTAAACCGTAGTCGGCCGCGGCACGATTAATACCTTCAGTATAGTGCCACCCCTGCTCTGCCGCATTCCATTTTGCATCATCATAACGCTTAGAAATAGCACTGGCAAAACTCAGACTACCTTGATTGATAGTCAGTGGAAGCGTACCAAACTGTTCACGAATCTTATTCAAGAGTTGCGCCGCAAAAACCGTCAATTCCTGTTCGACGTCAGCAGGAAGTTGTTGATCTGGGCCAAAAGTAACGGTGATTGCCTGATCAGCTTTGTTTGACTTGTATTGGTTCTCATCAACTAATTTTTCTGCCGCGCTCATCACTGCTTGGCTGTTAGCCGTAGTCTTAGAGTTGTAGTAGGCCTTCAGTGCATTGATATATTCAGTGGACAGCGTAATCGTGTTCATGTTGTCCAGCTTATCCTGGACGTCGCTCAGCTTGCTGTTGGTAGCATCGTAGGCATTTTGCGCGGTCTTTTGCGTTTGGCTGACCTCATCTGCCTTCGCTTGGGCCACAGTTTGTGTATTTTGCGCATCGGTTAGTTTGGCATCCGCCGTCGTCTTCGCATTTTGTGCATCGGTCAAAGCACCATCAGCATTGACCTTAGTCGTGGCCGCATCAGCTTCTGCCGCAGACTTGCCGTTAACGTTGGCCTGGGCTTCATCGGTCTTCTTCTTAGCATCAGCCAGCGCTTGATCAGCATTAGCTTTGGCCGTGGCCGAGTTGTTTAAGATATCCTGCGCGTTCTTCAGATTGTCAGCCGCGGTATTCGTTACCTTTTGCTGAGCGTCAGTCTTGGCTTGAGCCTGATCAACGCCCTTTTGAGCGTCATCGGTCTTAGTTTGAGCCACGGATTGATTCGTTTGGGCGTTGGTTAGCTTAGTATCAGCTGTCGTCTTTGCATTTTTGGCATCAGATACGGCTTGAGTTGCATTGCTGATCTTAGCCTGGTCATTGGCAATCGTTGTATTTTGGTTTGCAATGTTGGCTTGATCCTGAGCGACCTTCGTATTGGCATCATCAACGGCCTTCTGAGCTTTGCCAGAGTCGCTGTTATTCAGAATGTCCTGCGCATTCTTCAAATTGTCAGCTGCGGCATCAGTTACTTTTTGTTGAGCGTCAGTCTTGGCTTGGGCATCGTCAACCGCTTTTTGTGCCGCATCAGACTTGGCTTGCGCCTGACTTTGAGCAGTCTGCGCATCCGTTACCTTTTGCTGATCATTGGCAATTGTTGCGTTTTGCTGATCAACAGCGGCTTGAGCCTTATCGATATTGGCCTGCGTTGCCTCGTCGGCGAGCTTTTGCGCATCGCTGACCGCGTTTTGGGCATTGTTAACGGCTGTTTGAGCTTGGTTGACGTTTTGCTGATCAGCATCAACGACCTTTTGTTGATCATTGACAGCGGATTGAGCCTGACTGTTGGCATTTTGAACGTCCGTCAGTTTTTGACTGGCGTCGCTGGCCGTTTGACTGGCAGCATCAACCTTGCCTTGGGCTTGATCAACGGCAGCCTGGGCTTTTTGAGCCGGCGTAGTAACGGCAGCACTTTGTTCCGGAGCAGCGCTGGCAACGGTATCAGCACTGACAGTTTGCGTAGTGGTAACAGCTCCTGCAGCCAGGGCAGCCAAGCCGGCCCCTGCGGTCAAAGCAATTTTTTTATTCCCCATATGTAACTCCTCGATTCTTGTTCTTTGACTAAAGCGATATGCAATATTTCTATTCGACAATCACATTATACATCTAAAACAATAAATGTAAACAATTTAACACGATTTCTTATTATGATTTATTCGTCATCGCCGAGATATTCCATCAAGACGTGTAGGAGTTCGGAATCTTTCTTTTGCAGCAGCATGATCAACACGTCCGTAACCTGTTCCGTGTATGAATCTAGCTGCGTCTCATCTTTGGCCTCCTTGATCATGTTAACCATCCGGGCCTGCGTATCCTTAAACCGCTGCCGAGCAATCTGTACCTGCAGCATCTGCCCGGCGATTGACTTATGCAGTTCATCGTAATAGTACGATAGTTGTTCTGCTGATCGTTCCGTCAACAGTAATGGATCGGCCATATACTTATAGATCATCGGCCGTGAAATGCCCGTCATTTTTGATATCTTGGATATTTGGAATGCCGCTCCTGACTTTTTGCGGGCCTTATCCAAAACCCACTCGGCTTTCTGCGTCATTGTCAAACTACTCATGGGTACCCCCTCTTTCGTATTTGTAATATTCTTTACACTTTTCATTTATAGTATAAACTATTTTACAGAAGTAAAAAAGATCAGCCACCTAGCTGATCATTAAATCATTTTCTGGTCTGGCGCAATAATTGATTTTTATTCTGACTAGATTAAGTATACTATAGGACGATCAAACCAAAGCGAGGTGTTAATCATGTCATCATCAGAATATGAAATTCCAAAGCCTGCCAACATTCACGAGCTGTTTGCCGGTTGGAAAGACGACGGGATTCGCGATCATGAATTAATTTGGAATGGCCCCTATGGTAATGAATTGCAATGGTAAGCTAAAATTTGCTGTAATCAAAAAGCACTTTCCAAATATCATGGAAAGTGTTTTTCTATCTTTCACGATTAGTTTTGAACGTCGTTTTAACCTTGTGAGTCTTTACCAACGGATCAATGACCGGGTTGTGCAGTTGGATGGCTCTTTCTTTGCTTGATGGCAGCAGACGCATCATTCGACCGAAGAACTTATCTTCTTCCTCAGGCGTTTCGGCTTGATAGTAACGCATCAAGTTGACCATGTACTCTACTCGATCAAGATCATTAAACGGCAGAACCAGGTAATTTTCGCTGTTCCAGACGTTCATTGCCCCGTTAGCTGCAATCAGTGCCGTCCGCTTATTGCCGTCCTGAAATGGCTGCAGTTTTGACAGTCTAGCAAAGACCTGCCAGGCATCGCGTTCGGTTCTTTTGGAGTTGTTGAAGTCATTGACTATCATTTCTAAATCCCGTCTTGTTACCACTTCAGGAGGAAAATAGGCAAATGACGATGATTTATCCAACAATGATTGAAATATTATCATCGGTATTGTACATCGAGTTACGCAAGTGCCCTGGAATTTCTGGATCTTCGTCCTCAGCAAATACAAACGCCTTATTAATCGCGATAATGCCATCAACAGAAAAGCCGTTTTTCTTGATTGCGGCGATTCCAGCCAATGCGTCTTTAAAAATACCGATATCTTTTTCCGACTGTTCCAAGGGTTTGGTGTTTCTATCATCAAGCGCTTTTTTCGTCTGCGCTACGGAGCTGCCATAGCCGTTCAAACTCCCGAAAGACGTGATAAATCTGGCCAATGCTGTATTGTCCATAACATCGATCCTTTCCTAGTCGTAATTCAATAGTACAGACATCAAGAGCCATGATCATATTGATCAAATGTGGCATCGATACTCAAGATATAAAAGATATTGCCATTGATTTTTCCTAAAACTCGACCTTGTTTTCCTAACCGAAACACCCAGAATTTATCTCCGTCGCATTCCTCGTACCTCTTAGTTGACTTGAATTCAGGATTAATCGATACTCTGGTCTGTTCTTCAGGAATTCGTTCAAGTCCTTGATCTCTTCTGAGGTTCATCACTTCAACGATATCCTGCTGAGACAATTGATACATCCGTTCAAGAAGCTTAAGTCTGACTTTCTTTGTCACTGTTTTAGTCTGTTCAAGATTATACTTGGTGTCCCTTGTTAAAAAAGAAAGATTGAAGGCAAAGCGTTCAGCATGGTGCCGTTCAATCTTGGTCTTTGTTGGGAATTTGTGGCCCGCAAATTGATTTTTAATCTTCAAACTCAAAAACCCCGCCATAGAATTCTTTGATCTTTTCGTCGCTAATAACACTGCTTTGAGGTGTCTCTTGCCATGGCTTCTCCTTATGAGTTTGACGCATCAGATCATAAGCTGAGCTATAGCCATAGACATCATAGATGCTATTTAAGATATCCGCTGTTTTTGAGTCTGCTTGCAAGGTCTTATAATCCTGTAGAGCCTTTTTGTCAATTTCACCTACTATACCACGCTTGCCGGCATATTTTTCGTGAACCGCAACTACAACCGGACCATACTTCCAAGCAACCAAGTCATTGTCAAAGAGCCGTTTACCCGTCAGAACTAAATTGGCTGCCTGAATGTAGTAAAGCAGTTTCATTGCCTTCATCTGAGTGAGTTCTTCAATGTTGGGATTTTGACGCATATCCGCATTGTTTTTTACTCGAAGCCAGTTGACAATCTGAAAAACATCGTACATAACAGATTCTCCTTCCGTCTAGTCTACAAGTTTATCCAAATTGACGAAGATACGTCAACCCTATTCGTTAGATCGCAAACGCCGAGCTTCCTCCGCCATTTTCTGCAGGCGATCAAATTTATCAATGTCCTCGTCAGGAATGTTGTCGCCAGCAATCAGATGCTTGTAGTCCATGGCAATGCTGTAGATCTCGCCGACCTTAACGTCAGCCCCATCGGGAATGATGGCTTCAAATTTATTGTCCAGGCCGATAATCTGCACCGTCGCAATACTGCCGTTGATGGCTTCGATTGATACCAGATCCAGTGATGGCGTGTTTACAGGAGTGTTCATGATATTACCCTACCTCTCTTTTCGTTTCGGCTTGGCAAAAGATCGCGTTGGCGCGATTTCTTGCTGTTTCGGTTTAGCAATCTGATTGTAAAACGTCTGCGTGGATTTTGTCGAGGATAAATACAGCCCCTTTAATTTTTCCGCCGGCGTCTTTTTCAGCAGATCGCGTTCGGCTGGTGTAAACTTAAACGGCTCCTGTTTACCTTCCGTCAGCGCATCGTTCAACTCATGGCGCGTGATATGCGCAACCAAGCGTACGACCGGCTTCAGCGTCTGATCATCAGGATCCGGAATCCCACTTTGCTCCAACTTTTGACTCAGCACGTTAGCTGCCATTCGGTCATATTCCTTTTCACTTGTCATTTTTTCAAGCTTCTGCAGCTGCTTGTAGTCAAGTCCGTCATGATCAGCCTGCTTGAGCAGCGCATCCAGATCATAGAGTTCGCTTGATTGCCACTTGTGTAGCGGCAGTTCCTCAAACCCGCGAATTGATTCAGCCTTATATTTAGCCGGATCAACTTCCATCATCTGCAAATTCTGCTTCGATACCAAGCGTGGCAGGCGCTTGGTCTGCCACTGATCAAACTCGATCACACGGTTCGGATTGTTTTCCAACAGCCGTGATCCCGTGGCATCAATGAGTTTCTCCAGTCGTTCTGGCGTCTGCGTCCATTTATCAAGGATATCGACCGCAAATTTCTTAAGCTCTTGATAGTCTGCCAACCCCGGCGTATTCTGCCGATCATCGCTGGGCAAGAACTTCTCTTGGGGCTTAACCGTTTCCTCTGGCTTACTTTGGATCGGCTCCCCTTGTGCAGCCGGCTTTTCAGCGGATTTCTCCTGCGCACCGGCTGTTGGTTCAGCCGTGTTAGTTTCTGGTTGACGTTCACTCGTTTTTGCCGGTTCTTTTGACTGCGTCTGTTCTTTGGCCACCGACAGATCCTGATTCAGATCCTTAGCCAGGTTCTCAAAGCCAGGCAGCTTATCAAAATAGGCTTTCAGATCTTGATAGATTGGCGTGTCAATGCATCGATACTCCAGACTATGATATGAATCGGCAATCAGGTTGGACTTAAGGCCCGCCTGCTTGGTATAGACTTCGAACGCCCGGGCGAAAACCTCAGTCGGCGTTTTAAAGTAGCCGGCATGCTTTTCCAGTGGTGTTCCCTTGGTCTTGGCATCGAAATTTCTCTGATAGGCCTGCAGAATCTTGCGAAACTCCGGCTGAATTGACAATGGCTTATCATCCGCCGTCAAATGCCGATCCAGGTAGTGGCCATACTCATGGACAAACGAGGTATAGCCGGCCGTTCCCGTTCCATCAGCCATATTCTGATAGATCTCGCCAGGCCGCCGAAAATCAACAACGAGCGTATTTTTGCTGGGTACGTACATACCTTTTGCCTTGTAGTTGCCCAGTTTACGGAGACGCAGAATCGGCTTTTGATCCCCAGCCGGCATAATTTTCAGCAGGCGCATCATTTCTGGTGAAAGCTGCTTATACAGATCCAGGTCTACGTCGTTATCCAGCTCAACGGCCTTAAAATACTGCTTCAGCTGCGTTTTATCCATCATCGCCCGGGTTTCTTTGTTGATCTGTTTTTTCTGCTCCCAGGCGCGAGCGTGCGTCTGTTTGTCAAGATCGCGCTCAAAGTGCTGTTCGATGACCAGGTTATACGTATCTGCCAAGTAGTCGTGCAGAAACTTCAAAGCCAGGTTTGATTTTCGAGCTTCCTGATAGTCGGCCTCTCTGATCGTGTGTGTAACGGTCCCTAGTTTGGTGTTCTGCACGTAAATGCGGTATTTGTCGCTATCTTTATCACTGGCATGGTGCGGATCTGGCTGCGTTTTGGCAATGAATTCATCGTGCGTCCAGTTGCCGTATTCTTCCATTTCAAAGTAAAAGCGATTGTATTTTCTAAATTCCGGATTCTCCAAAAGTTGCAGCTTCTTTTCAAGCACCGGCCGAATTTTGGCTTTTTCTTCAGGCGAATAGTCCTTGTTCTTGTCAAACTCAGCTAAAACGTCTGCCTTGAGCTTGGCATAGCCGATTGTTAAGTTGGCATTACCCAGCTTCCAGCTGCCAAGTCCTGGGTCATTAGTGAAATGGTAGCTTGCATTATGCTTAGAAGTCAGATGGTTTGTTGGATCAATCACGAAGTATTGATCACGAGAATTCTCAAACTTAACCTTATACAGTTTCAGATCCGCTGGCGTGGCCTTGTCTTTAGTATCATGCGCTACAACCTTTTTAATTCGTTCTATGTTCTCACTCTCACCAACCCCAAAAAAGTCTTTATCGCCTTCCTTGCCAACTGCATAGGCTTTCTTATAAGTACCTGGTTCGTAGGTAGACATGATTGCGTCTAGGTAGTCCTGATCTGACCACTCCCCGTTCTTGTAAATAAACTGCGCCGTCTTGCGCCAAGCCGTAAAAAGCGTGTCTTTCTCGGTAAAGCGCAGCACATTGCTTGGTGCAGCAATGCCGTATTTTTTCTTCAGCAGACTGGTCAATGGATTGGTCAATTCTTCAGCCATCTTTAGATCACCTCATCATAGTTTTATTTATATCCACGATAAGGTGAGTCGGCTAAATTCAATCTTTGGCCAGGCCTAATCATTTGTTTGACGAAAAAAAGCGCCAGCTGGTCAAACCAACCGACGCTTGCTTGGAAAAAACAATAAACGTTTCTATTTTAGGGAATATGTTTTGACCTGCAAAAGGTCTAACCATATAGTAACACATTCACCATCATTTTGATATATAGAATACAGCTAAAATATTATTTTAGCGTTCTTTTGCCTTCTTAGGATAAATCATTGGCTGACTCTGCACATTCAGCTTGCGCAACAATTGAACATTTCCTGTATTCTTCAAGATCTTCATTGCCAATTTCAGTCGCTTCTTTGGTGGGTTGCCATAGGCATTGCGCAGATAGTCCATAACTCGTTCTTTGGTTTGATCTGCCTCATAGTTCCGTTCAACAGTCTTCAGAGCCTGACTGATCACATCATGTTCCGAAAGCAATTGTCGCTGACCGTTGATGATACCTTCGAATTTTGGTGTAAAGCGTTTCCTATCCAGTCGGACCAGTCCCGCCCGTTCCAGGCTCTTGTTCAGCTGTTTATAGTCCAGATTCCGCAGCTTTGCAGGATTCTTGCCATATGCGGTAAGAATGAAATCGTTCAGTGTTTCACCCTCAAACATCAGACCGTTGTTGGCATTGCTATCCTCAGTCAATTCTTGATTCTTGGCTTTTTCGATTCTCAGATCCTTGTAAAAGCCATCCAGCTGCGAGTACTTTTCGTTCTCGTTACCCTTGTGGACTCGTTCGTCAATTCCAGAACTCCAGACTTGGATATCGTAGCTGCCGGCATCGTATCGCCCATAATCAGCCTGGTCAAGCAGTTCTTTGGCCATCATATCAAGATTTTTCTTAGTTTCCGGATAGTCCAGTTTCGTCAGCAACTCTTTGGATTTATCCATCAGCAGCTTCTTGGTGATGAAATCAGCATTATCAGGTTTCGTAATAACAATATCCCGGTATTCAAAGACTGCTGGATGGACAAACAGTGGCGCATCAGCCGGCAGATTATCCAACTGATCCGTAATATTCTTTAGTCTATAGGTCTTTTTGCCAGATGGCAGACTATCATCGGCTGCCGCCGTACCAAACACTGCCCACCGACCATCGGTTAACGCTTCAGCATAACTTTCGCCTTCGCCTTGAAGCCGTTTCTCAATAAGGTCCAGTCCCTCATACTTCAGTGTTCTGTTCAATCGTTGGTAGTCCCACTTATCAATTTCACGATTCGTGTATTCGATTGCCGGATCTTGATGATAGTCACTCGTCCCGGCTTTTTTGATCATTTCCTTAGCAATCTGCACTTGATTGTGCGGCGTAGCTGGTAGATTATGTTTTTTCAAGAGAGCTGCTGCATCTTTTAAGACCTGCTTTTTAGTAATGAAAACATGCTCCAGGTCCCACTCGTCCATTTCTCTTGCTGAAGCGATATTGTTTTGAGTAAAGCTTGAAACGTATACCGGGACGTCATCTGGCAATTTGTCAAAGTCATCCAGATCTTTAATCTTGTAAGTAACGCTATTATGATAGGGTGCAAAATAATCATCGTCACCCACGTCATACGCGCCATACACTACCCAGTTGTCATTCTGCTTGATTGCATAGCTATCGCCCAGACCCTCACGCTTTTCATAATCGCCCGAAACAACTACTTTTTCATCCTCTACGCGCTCATCCTCTCGCTTATCGCGCAGTCTAGCTGATTCGATTCCTAGGTTGGTGCTTACATAGTAGCTATCCGGCTTATAGTCCCAGGGCTGGCAATCGATTGAAAGATTAACATCTAGGTATTTGTCTAGTCCCGGCACCTCAAACAGATATGGCACGGTAATCGTAAATACTTTCATATCGTATTTCTTGGCTGGAATCTTCGTCAATCGCTCATCAACCTTCTGAATCAGATGACTGTTTTCCAATGATAGTTCGTAACGCAGACCGTTGATATCAAAAAGTGCAGCATCATCGAAATCTACGACTTTGACTTCAGGCTCCTCTGCCATTGCAATCACTCCTTTAAAAATTCACTCATGTTGAGCTTATCTGCGCTGAAAAAAATTCAATCTTTGGCCAACCTCGGTCCAAGCTTGGAACGAGGTTAAAAAAGAGCCAGAACCAAAAAATCGTCGTCAATCAACAAAGATTAACGACGATTTTGATATAAAACCCTCATGTACGGTATAGCAAAGCCAGCCAGAATGAAGGGATTGATCTAGATATATGATAAATAAGAAAATAATAACATTCAATAGTTACTCTCTATCTGCAAGTGCTATAATAAAAAAGATGAGTTGGGGCTTGATATGGCTATAGAGGACCCACGTTATTAATCAAAAAAAGGTTAGCCCGTTGTGTGTTAATGGGAATCGGCTTTGTCCGTACGTCACACGTTAAAAAAACTACGATGATCAAAGACGTCCTTTTGGGGGCGTCTTTTTATTATCGTTCCAAGCTCTTCTTTTTATGAATCAATTTAGTTTGCGACTTTTGTGCAGCAATGATCTTGTCGGCAACCTTTAAACGCTGACCCATTGGTATTTTGGAATTGCTTAGATACTTAATAGCGTCATTACTCGTTGCGTCATGAGCATAGATTGTTTTAATGATTTTTCTAGCTTCGTTTAAACGTTTACTTTCATGTATTTTGATGGCATCTAATCCTAATTCTTTATGAAAGGTAGATTGCAATAAATAACTTGAACAAATTTAATGACGCAGATTAAGCAAA
>ERZ1643246.1367-NODE-1367-length-26737-cov-7.243947_pt1 | contig 26737 bp, 12 predicted proteins | sample MGYA00579265_ERZ1643246 | MGnify/ENA primary metagenome ERZ1643246 (study PRJEB29033, sample SAMEA4952261) | chicken gut metagenome | biome: Broiler Chicken; feature: Gastrointestinal Tract; material: Caecum | place: Ireland | collected 2018 | study: Broiler...
TTAAACAGGGGTTGGAGCAGGGATTAGAACAGGGTTTGGCACAAGGTTTAGAACAAGGTTTGGAGCAGGGATTTCGGCAAAAAGTGAAAGAATATACTCAAAAAATGTTACGCCGCGGGATGTCTCCTGCTGAGATTGCAGACCTGCTGGGTGAGGACCCGCAGCTGATCGCTTCGATTGCGGATGAGCTGCAGCAGGAGCCGCAAGATTCTTAAAAGGATCCATGAAAACATGTACCTGAAAAACAGAGGGACGGCGCAATAGCGCCGCCTCTCTGTTTTTTCATCTTGTCTCTCTTCAGATCTGTCAGCCGGGGAGTTTGTCAAGTAAAGTGTGTAAGTTTTTTTTATTTTTATATGAGTTTATTTCCCCGCTCTTTTTCTCATTACAAGCAGGACCGCGCCTGCGGATAATGTAAGCATAAGGGCTGCCGCCGCGACCGGAGCTGCATCCCCGGTCTTCGCCGCTTTCGCTGCGCCGCTGTCTCCGTCCGGCGTCTGCGTATCATCCGCATCGCCGCTTCCCGGATTGCTTCCCGGATTCTGCGGGTCGTCTGCGTCGCCGCTGCCAGTTCCCGGATCCTCCGGCTCGCCGCTCTGTGTCTTCTCCAGCCCGTCATACGCCGCCTGGAGCGTATTCACCGCTTCGTTTACTTCCGCCTGGTCATCCGCGCTCAGCGCCTCATCAGTAAGGACTGCATTTGCCGCCGCGAACACCGCGCGGAACACGCTTACGCTCTCCTCGGTATATCCGCTCAGATCCATGCCTTCCATCTGGCTGATCAGCTCCTCCAGCACGGATTTGTCCGCTTTCAGCCGGAGCGCGTTCATCGTCTCGACAAGGCTGTTCCATGCCTCGTCTGTCTCCGCCTGCATCGCGTCGCCGTCCGCCAGCACAGCCTCAGCCGCTTCCTTCGCCGCAAGGTACTCTGCCTGTCCGGCTTCCACATACTTCGAAAGGTCGATCATCTCCGCAAGATCCAGCGCCATCTCAAGATCCGTCTTGTCCGCTGCCTTCATATCCAGCGCATGGACCGCGAACATCAGGTCCGCCGCCGCGTCCAGCACTTCCTCTCTGGTGGCGTTTTCATCCGCCATCACTGCCTCGCCCTTTGCGATGGCGTCTGTGAACATCTTCCGGATGGATTCTACCAAACCGCTGACTGTGCCGTCCTCCACATACCCTTTTGCTTTGTTCAGGAAATATTCAAGGGTTGTCTTGCTCACAGGCTCCGGCTCTCCTTTCACTGTCACGATGAACTGGGCCGTCAGTCCGCGGTGAGTAACTGTCACTGTCTTTTCACCCGGCTCCTCTGTATCAAATCCGCCTGTATACATCTCGGTGTTCATGGGGATCACATTTGTACTTCCATCGCTGTATGTCTCTGTGAGCTCACCGCCCAGCAGGGATATCTCATCGCCGCTGCCTTCCTCGTACTCTGTCACTGCAGGAAGCTTCGTCACCTCGATCCCGGTCAGCTCCGGCACGGGCTGCGCATCCGGATCCTGCGCTGTGTATGTGATCTTTTTGAGCTCCAGGTACCGTTCGGAACTGCTGTCGTCATTTTGATATACCCGGATCGTCACTGCCGCACCGCTCAGCCCGCTCTTCTCATAGATCCTGACTGTACCGCTCTGGCTGCGCGTCTGAGTGACTTCATCCTCAGCGACAACCTCGCCTGTCGTGTCATCTGTGATCACAACTTTAAAGTCCGCAGAATCATACTTGTCTGCGCCGTCGATCATAAAGGATGTAAAATTGCCCTTAAATTCCGCATATGCTCCCTTGAAGATTGTATCCACCTGGGAAGCGCGCGCCTGCCACTGATCTCCGTTTCCTGAGTCCTTGTTTCCTCCGTCTTCTGTTCCGTCATTGCGGAAGATCCGGAACGCCTGTCCCATATTGCTGCTGGACGGAGCATAGGAATTTTCACTGGACAGTTCCTCCAGCCCTGCCATTGCCTCTGTCAGCGCATCCGCCGCCGCGTTTACGTCAGCCTGGTCCGCGTCTTTATCTTCCAGGCATGCCAGCGCCTTGTAATAAGCATTGTAAAGCGCCATCCAGCTTTCTTTTGTATAAATCGCTTCCTTCTCTTTATCTCCGAGCACTGCCGCCGCGGCCTCTGCTGCCGCTTTCAGCGCGTCTTTATTCACGATATTTTCATCCGCCCGGATTTCTGTCTCTTTCCACTGTGTCGCCCCGCTCTCATCGTTGATCCGGATCTTGACAGTTCCTTCTGTATTTTCAGGCAGGATGAAGAAGGATTTCACCTGTCCGTTTCCGTCCACAGTCTGCTGGCGGTATCCCAGATATGTCCCATCCTCTGCCGTGACTTCTATTGTCACCTGTACGCCGGGCATAAATCCTTCCGCCGCTGCTGTCAGGAGCCTGCTCTGTGCTGTATAGCTGTATTTCATCTCTCCTTCCGCATCCGGGATTACCGGCTCATAGGGAACAATGGCACTGCCGTCTATCGTCCGCGGATAGGAATAGACTTTTCCGTTGGCTGTATTAAATACAAAGATTTCCAGGCGTCTGGACTCACTTCCTTCCGGGAGCTCCACGGTCAGATGCCTTTCCTTCCTGCTGCCCGCCTCTGCCGCATCGATGTCCTGCACCAGAGTTTCCATCTGCGCCGCGCCGTCTCCGCCGCTTAATACAGCCATCACCGCGATTTCCTCGTCCGTTGTCCCGTTATTTGCCACCGGGGCTGTAATCTCCAGCGTCTTGCCGGATGTCAGTTCACTTACGCGCACGCCGTCTGCCGTGACAGAGATCGGCTCCACCACGATCTGGTCGATCCAGTTGTTTTCCGACAATACCCGGAATGCATCAACGATCAGATAATCGCCGCTCAGACATTTCAGGGTCAGTACGTAAAAATCATCCGGAAGGACATCTGATTTAAACAGGGAAACCGCATCCGTCCTGACCGCACTGTAAGCGCTGCATATCTCCTGCTGCACAGTCTCTCCGTCCTGATTGCGGATCGTGATCTCATAGTCTCCCATGTTGTCTTCTGTCCGGCTGAAGAACTCGATCTGGTTGCCGATGAACGGGACTTCGATATACACGGACTCCCGGTCTGCCTTCGTCAGGTTGCAGTAACTCATGGTGCTGCCAATACAGTTGACCGCGTTGGACGGATTTTTATCCGGAGACGCAGTCTCCCATCCCTCGCCGCGATATACGATACCGCCGCCCTGATCGTCAATGACGGATTCGTTCCCGTATTTTATAAAGTTAAGTTCTTCTGTGAGCTGATTTCTCACGATCACAAGGTTGACAACCCTGCCTTCCTCGACTGCATCGTACAGCGGGATAAAGTTTGCTTTCTTTCCGATCGTCTGGCCGTTTATGCTTTTCAGGACGTCCCCGGTCTCAAGCCCGAACTTCGCTGCCTGCGAATCCTCCGGTACGCTTTCCATATACACGCCGTCCAGTCCGCCTGCTCCCGTAGAAGACATGATCGCATCATCCACCGCGCTGATCGTCGCGCCGTTCCACTCCTCACGCTCCAGCACATCGACAGTTCCATCCGGCTCTGTCTTCTCAAATACCGGCGACTGATATTCGCATCCGGGCTTTCCGAACTGATCCATCGGGAAATTCTCGAATCCGACCGCCTCCATGATCGCTTCATTTGTCACGGTATAGTCATTTGACGACGTATCCCGGAACATGGGATCCGCATTGACTGAATCCGAGTCCAGTCCCAATTCTTCCCACCAGTCTCCCGGATAATTGACCTTCATGCCAAAATCATAAAACCAGTTGTTGTTGATCACATCTTCACTTACCGCAAATCTGCTCTCACTGGTCGCCGCAAGTCTGTACGGCGTTCCCATTATTACGATATTGCGCTCGATCGTATCATAGGAATCTTCAAACGTACAGTGAAGGTTGATCTGCGCGTTCACAATGATATTATTATAAACGCTCCGATGGAAGCCTTCCCTTAATTTAATGCCCATGTTCAGGCACAGATTGTTGTAGATCTCATAATTCGTAGATCCGTCGTCCAGATCGATCCCGAACGTAGTCCCGCCGTCCACACGACCTGCAAAATGCATCCGGTTGTCATGGATCGTTGTCGTCTCAATGGCATCGATCATGCTGTAAGGCTCTTTCTGCGCGCCTCTGTTCCCGCCTGTGTCAAATCCTCCCAGAGACCAGAAGCGGTCGCGTCCCCAGGAATTAAACATTCCATGGTCGTCTGTCTCCCGCTGTACATCAAAAATATCGTTGTACGCAATCTCATGGCCGCCGAATGTTCCGTCTCCCACATTGACGCCTGCCCTTGGCCCCTCATGGATCGTATTGCGGAGGATCTGGATCTTATATGCTACGGACAGAGCCACATGGCTGGACTGTTTCTCCCAGATCCCGACATTCCGGATATGGTTATTGGAGATGACTGCTTCCCTCGGATAGTGTTCCTCCTGCGGTCCCGGAGTGGTGTCATCTATGGTTGTCTTATGTACGTATTTTTCATCTGTCTCCGGATCCAGCGGGGATGTGTATTCCCAGAAAGACGCCTCCCGGCAGGAATCCGGGAATCCTGCTGCCAGGATACCGGATGAGCCGATATTGAGGATCTCATTATTGTCAATGGTCACGCCTTTCGAATGACCGGACAGGAAAACAGCGTTCCCGCCGATATTGCGGATCGTGCCATTCCTGAAGGCCACATTCTCCGCGTCCTGGATAAACAGAGCTCCGGAACGGACAACGCACCAGTCGCTCCGCATCAGCGGGACATATGTCCCTGTGAACATTGTCCTCTTCGTGTTTTCCAGCGTAAGCCCGTCGAAAACAAGATCCGTAACCTGGGCGCCGTCCTGCTCTCCCTCGATGCGGAGCAGTTCTTCCGTCACTGCGCCTTCCACTGTCACATCATTCAGATCCACGCCTTCCTGCGGCCATACATATAGCCGGCCCTCTTCATTGTCATAGTACCATTCTCCCGGAGAGTCCAGCTCCTCAAAGATATTTTCCACCATGACCGCGCTGGAGAGCATGCCGGAACCTCTGTTATTGTCGCCGACCCACTCATAGGAAAGCCCCAGCGCAGAATCGTTTTTCCCTGTGATCCTGTAAGAATTCCCGCCCCACTTATTTGAATGCAGGGCACGGATATATCCGCCTGCCGGATCTTCCCATCCCGCGCTTCTCGCCTTGATATCAGCCTGGCTCGTGCTCCCCTGGAGCACCTGGTCTGCATCGTAATTCGGATATCTGGCAAGCGTCTGCTGCTCTCCTCCGATAAAGAGCTGGTCAATCCCAAGACCGGCCCCGACAGAAGCGACCCGGATCTCGCCTTCATAGTTTTCCCATTCAAGATCTTCCAGCGTCTTCGCGCCTGTCAGCACCGCGTTGTCGCCTACATAGGTGACATGGCTGTCCTCAGGTCCGAAAGTGACCGGCTCTTCCAGGAAGTATTTTCCTTCCCCCACGCTTACTGTGGCGCTGCCGCCGTCTGCGGTCAGCTCCCTTGCCGCCTCTCTCGCCCTGTCAATGGTAGCGTAAGGGGCAGACTCGCTCCCATCCCCTTCTGTGTCGCTCCCCTGCGGAGATACATAGATATCAAACTCCGTTTCCTGCTTTGCGTTTTCCTGGGCAGACACGATCCCGCCGCCCAGAGGAAAGCCTGATACCGTCATCGCTGCGCAGAGCAACGCCGCACACGCTTTCTTCCTTTTCATAAAGTTCCTCCTTCCTGCTCAATAACACAGGCTTTCTGTTTTGTATGTTTCGCCCATATTATCACTGACACGTTCCCATTTTATATCCATTATATACTACATCTCTTCGTTCTGCACCTCTCTATCCCGACATATTTCGCGGCTTTTGTCGTATTTTCTAGATTAATGCAATGAAGAGCACACTCAAAAAATGTTACGCAGAGGGATGTCTCCTTCCGAGATTGCGGATCTGCTGGGCGAAGATCCGCAGCTGATCGCTTCGGTCGCGGCTGAGCTGCAGCAGGAACCGCAAGATTCTTAAAACGATCCATAAAAATATGTACCTGAAAAAACAGAGGGACGGCGCAATAGCGCCGCCTCTCTGTTTTTTCATCTTGTCTGTATTTTGAGATATCTGTCAGGCCTATTTTCCCGCTCTTTTTCTCGTCACAAGCAGAACCGCGCCTGCGGACAATATAAGAAGAAGGGAAACTGCCGCGACCGGAGCTGTATCCCCGGTCTTTGCCGCTTTCTCTGCGCCGTTGTTCCCGGCACCCGCGCCGGCACCTGCGCTTCCGCTCTGGCTGCTGTTTCCTGAACTGATCCCGTTATTTCCGCTGTCTCCGTCCGGTGTCTGCGTACCATCCGCATCGCCGCTTCCCGGATTGCTTCCCGGATCCTGCGGATCGTCCGCGTCACCGCTGCCAGTTCCCGGATCCTCCGGCTCGCCGCTCTGCGTCTTCTCCAGCCCGTCATACGCCGCCCGGAGCGCATTCACTGCTTCATCCACTTCCGCCTGGTCATCCGCGCTCAGCGCCTCATCGATAAGGACTGCATTTGCCGCCGCGAACGCCGCGCGGAACACGCTTACGCTCTCCTCGGTATATCCGCTCAGATCCAACTCTGCCATCTGGCTGATCAGATCCTCCAGCACGGATTTGTCCGCTTTCAGCCGGAGCGCGTTCATCGCCTCGACAAGGGTGTCCCATGCTTCGTCTGTCTCTGCCTGCAATGCATCGCCGTCCGCCATCACTGCCTCAGCCGCATCTTTCGCCGCAAGGAACTCTGCCTGTCCGTCTTCCACATACTTCGAAAGGTCGATCATCTCAGCCAGCTCCAGCGCCATCTCCAGGTCTGTCTTGTCCGCTGCCTTCATATCCAGCGCATGGACCGCGAACATCAGATCCGCCGCCGCGTCCAGCACTTCTTCTCTGGTGGCGTTTTCATCCGCCATCACTGCCTCGCCCTTTGCGATCGCGTCTGCGAACATCTTCTGGATGGACTCCACCAGTCCGCTGACTGTGCCGTCCTCCACATACCCTTTCGCTTTGTTCAGGAAGTACTCCAGGGTTGCCTTGCTCACCGGTTCGGAAGGCTCTTCCTCCGCGCTTCCGGTCAGGCGGATCTCCGCTCCTGACGCATAGTTATTGCCGGAACTGTCCGTAACGGATGCGGATGCCTTCAGGCGCACATCCGTAACAGTCTCTTCATCAAAGGACACCGTCTTCCAGCTGTTTGAATTTGCCCATGTCCCGGATGCCACTTCATGGTATGTCTGCCCGTTGTCGCTGCTGACTTCGATCACATACCCTGTGATGATCCCGTTGGAACCGCTCGTGCGCGGCAGATACCGCAGACCGTCCGCCTTTGTCAGTTCCGGAAGATGGATGTTGACCCACAGGTTTTCCCTCTCTGTGCCGTTCCAGTCAGAATGCCAGATGGTCGTTGTATTGTTGTCGATGAGGTTGGACGCAGGTCCCTCGGAGCCGCTGCTGCTCTGCTCGCTGCCTGCCGTCCATCGCAAGGTCTCTGGAATCATCTTCCGCCGGGTCCTTCGGGACTCCTGTCACAGAATAATCCGCCAGCACCTCTTCTCCCAGTTCCCTGAGATCCAGCCCGTTCGGCTCTGTGGGGTATTCATTGTTGCTGTTTGCCCACTCCCACTCCATCTCAAACCACTGGGCGCTCGTGAAGTCCTGTCCGTCTCCGCCGCTTAAGTCTTTCTTGCGCTCCTCGATCCATTTCTCCCAGCGCGGCTTATAATAATCCTCTGTCAGGCCCGACCACTGTCTGTTGGAGTAATCATGCAGTCCGCCGGAATTCGCCTGGTTGATGCTTCCCCAGGTCGTGATCAGGGATCTCGCGTTGAATTCATACAGTTCTTTTGTAAATTCATCGGCATTGTCCGCAAGGCCTTTTGCCTGCTCGATCCAGGTACCTACCATGAATTTCTCCTGGGTCCCTGTTACCTTCTCCACCATATCGATCAGAGATAAGAAAGTATCCGATATCTGCGTGAACTGCTCCAGATCTCCTGCCTGATAAGCCCTTACCATTGCCTTTTGATATTCCTGGGCAGAGTTGGAGAGTACCTGTTCCAGCACATTCGCCAGATCATACTGGTATCCCTCACTGTCTTTCAGGATATCATAGTCCTCCAGCAGGAGAGCCGCCGCTTTCTCCAGGTCTTCCTTATCGTAGTCGATCACCGCGTTGCCCCATGTTGACGCAGCGCTGATATTTTCTGCCGGGCGCGCGTTCACTACTGACTCCGGCGCTCCCTGCCCCTTCATGTTCAATTCCGGATTATAAACCGTATCGTTCAGGATCAGCATCGCCTCATACGCGCTGTCACTCTCCGCGCCGTATCTGCGGGTCGTGTAATCCCTGAACCACTGATCCAGGTCGATCGCCTGTACATTGTCCGCATCCTCAGCCCAGATCGTCTCAAAGAACAGGTCGTAAAGCACCGGGTTATTTACCGACGCTTCGGGCGTGATGCCGATCCCCGTCATATAGTCCGCCGTATTGAGCGCTCTCGGGATCTCATTGACAAAATTCTCAATATGCCCGTGAAGCCCCAGTCGTCCTCCGAAGTTATTGAGCATGCAGTATACCCACGGCGTATCGCTGAACTCCGGGCTGTTGTTGAATGTCTCCCAGCGGGGCTGCTTTTCCGCGTACAGATCCAGGATCAGCGCGTGTTCTTTATTCGGGGCGATTCCCTGAAGCAGGCCGGTGGTCGGGTTGGATCCCCACGCCTGGATCACCCATACATCGTCCGGATCCGCCTTCATCATTTCGCCCAGGACATTCCTTCCCACTGTGTCCGCTGCCACTCCGCCCGGGTTTCCGCCTTCATGGTACGGGTCTGTGGCATAATAGTCTGTCACATCCCCGAACACATCCTTCTGGATCCGGTAGAAGCGCTCCGCATATGTGCTGTACGCCTCTGACGTCACATTCAGCATGCTCGGTCTTGTGAAGGAGCACCAGGTTCCCTGCGCGATCACACTTCCCTTTGTGGACCATCGCACCGAAACGCTTCCTCACTTTACTCTGTTTCAATGTTTTCTCCTCCTTCTCTGATGCCGGTCCCAAAAGCGGTTCCGGTGTCAGTTTTGCTATTATTTATTCTATCTGCACCGTTTTTATTTTTCCATGTGTTTTCCCGACATTTTTTTCAGAATATATCGGCTTTTCACCGGATCTGCGGTATGAGTCTCACTGACCCGGCCGCAGGGCAGAAAAAGCCCCGGAGGCGGATCCGCCTCCGGGGCTTTTTTGTTCTGTTATCAGGAGAGCAGCCTGATCTCAGGCCGGCTGCTGTCTCCTTCCCTCTACCGGGATCTCTTTCTGCCAAGCAGAACCACCGCACCAGCGGAAAGCACGAGCATCATACCTGCCGCCGCGATCGGTGCCGCGTCTCCGGTCTTCGCAGCTTTCTCTGCCGCTGCGCCTTTGCCGCTGTCCGCGCTGTTCTGGGTGTCTGCGGCATGATTCTTATCTGCGCTGCCGTTTCCTCCCTGTCCGGCGTCACTCGGATCCTGCGCTTCTCCCTGGCCGTCCGGGTTCTGCGTGTTATCCGCATTGTCACCATCCGGATTTTCTGTATCCGGGTTCTCCGTATCCGGGTTTTCCGTATCCGGATTCTCCGCGTCCGGATTTTCTGCGTCCGGATCCTCCGGCTCAGCCTGTACCTTCTCAAGTCCGTCATAAGCGGCCTGGAGCGCTGTCACAGCCTCATCCACTTCCGCCTGGTTGTCCACGGACAGGCTCTCGTCCAAAAGGACGGTTTTCGCCGCCGCGAATGCCGCGCGGAATGTAACCACTGACTCCTCTGTATAGCTGCTCAGGTCAAGGTGCGCGGTCTGGCTGATCAGGTCTTCAAGCACTGATTTGTCCGCTTTCAGCCTGAGGTTGAGGATTGCTTCCGTAAGCGCGGTCCATGCGGTGTCCACATTCTCCTGGAAAGCGTCTCCGTCTTCCATCACCTCGTTCGCTTTTGCCAGGGCCGCTGTAAATTCTGCCTGTCCGGCCTCAACATACTGTGTCAGGTCGATCATACCGGCGAGTTCTATTGCCATCTCAAGGTCCGTCTTATCGCCGGCAAGCATGCCCTGCGCCTGCACAGCGTACATCAGCTTCGCCGCTGCCTGGAGCACTTCATCTCTGGTCGCATATTCTTTCGCCATCACTGCTTCGCCTTCTGCGATCGCTTCGTCAAACAGCTTCTGCACAGACTCTACAAGCCCGCTCACAGTGCCGTCTTCCACCAGGGCTTTCGCCTCGTTCAGATAAAATTCCAGGATTGTCTTGCTGACCGGTTTCACTGCCTCGTCAAGTTTCCTGATCTCCTCTGTCAGAGCATTGTATGTCCGGTCAATGGTATCCTGGGATGACGCCGCATTCTCATTGACCGCCAGCGCGTAATCATAAACCGTCATAAAGCTTTCCCGCAGGTCCGCGTCCGCTGCGTCCGTCTGTCCGCTTTCGATCGCCTCTTCCGCTTCTGCGATCGCTCCCTGGAGCAGAGTCTTGTCTGTCTCCACAGTCTGTGTTTCTTCCGGCTTGTAAAGCTCAAACTCATAGACTGTCGGGTTCACGCCTTCCACGATGTTGAGGCGGAATCTGTCAGATGTCACTGCCTCAAAGTTTCCGGTCCATTCGCGGTCCATTCCGCCGTCTCCCATTGACTGTCCTTCCAGAGCCGGGATCCACTGTCCGCCGTCCCAGTATTCAATGTTAAAGTTCGTGATAATATTTCTATCTGATGTTCCCTGATTATACTGGTATACGCCCGCGCCGTCCACTGTGATCGGCTCAGCGAATGTAAGCTCCAGCCATGCTTCATAAGTACCGTCCGGAGTCGCCCATCTGCTCGGCTCATTCTTGTTTCCGTCCGCAGCCTTCCATCCGTCGTGCGCGCTGTCATAATCAGACGATGTAGCGACGTCCGTCGCTGTTACCGCCAGGTTCTGGCGTTCTCCGCCTGCGTCATATACGCTGGTAAAGACTTCGCTCATCCGGCGTGTCCCGCTGTACAGAGCCGCCTTGACTGTCATCTTGTCCCCGGTCATTGTGATCGGGCCTTCATATACTGCCGAGAAATAGATCGGGTCATTTCCGTCTGTTGTGTAGCGGATCTGAAGATCGTCAAACTCACTGGACAGCGTGATCTCCTGTCCTGCTGAAACGACTCCTGTCCCCGGCGTAAAGTTCACCACCAGACGCTCCGCAAGCCCTGTCAGCGCTGCCGAAGCCGCTTCGAGGGCCGCCTGTGCGCCCGAATACTCTGCCTGTCCTGCTCCATCCTGAGCAAGTACTGCCGCTGCTTCTGTGAGCTGGCTCTGGAGTGCTGCCGCTGCCTCTTTATATGTCTCCCATGTTTCATTCGGATCTACAGTCTGGCTGACCTCTTCCGCCGCCCTGTAAGCGTCCTTCAGCGCTGCCGCCGCCTGTGCTGTCGCACATGCGTCTGCAAGGACCTTTGTCTGCTCAGAATACCGGCTGCTGTCCTCATCCGCGATGACCTGCTCAGACTCTGCGATGCATGCATCCAGAGCAGCTTTTGCCGGAGCGAGAAGCTCGTCCGTCATCTGCGCGGAAAGCTCTTTTGCAGCATCCACCTGCGCCTGGAGCTTCACCGGCGTGCTGTTGAAGTCGATCACATACGTCTGCCCCTGCTCTGTCGGGAAGGAAATCCTGTCGTCAGAGATCTTCGTTGTTTCTACTGACTCCCCGTCAGCTGTCTTTACTGTGTATGCGCCGAGGTTGTCATACTCGCCCGTAAATGTGCCGCCGCTCCTGGATGTCACTGTAAACCTGTCTGCGGAGTTATCGGACCATTCCATGCCGATCACAAAGTTGCCTCTCGCCACAAGTCCCTGTATGTTTCCTTCATCCCACGCCTCGGAGATCGCCGGGAGGAACTGGGTGTATCCCAGCTGGCTCTGGAGCAGCGCCTCGCTGATGCCTGCCGTCAGGCCGTAGTTTCCGTCGATCTGATACGGCGGGTGGGAATCCAGGAATGTATCCAGGATACCGTTCCGGTTGCCCGCGATCATGCCGCTGATCAGCTTGTATGTATTCTCGCCGTTTCCGGTGCGCGCCCACATGTTCAGCTTGTGCGCCTTGGACCATCCTGTGCCGGCCGGTCCGACTTCACCTGCGGATCCTCTCTCATCACGGATCTCCAGCGTCCGGATCGCAGCTTCCATCCACTCTTCCGTATCCTGGTTGATCAGTGTACCCGGATACAGGCCGATCAGCTGGGAAGTATGCCTGTGGAGCGATCCCTGGTTCGCGCTTCCGCCCGCCCCGAAATTCGGGATACTCACTTCCGGCAGATCCCCTGCCTGCGCTTTTCCGGTCGTAGTCTCTTCATACCACTCTTTGACCTGCCCTTCCTCTCCGATGATGATCGGGTTGAGCTGGCTCTGGGTCTCTTTCCACTCTTCTCTCTCGTCCGCATCCACGCCGAGTTCCTCGGACGCGTCGATCGCCATATCATACAGTTCCCAAACAAGGGACTGGTCATAGGTTGTACCGTTGACAGTCGGGCCCTGCTCCGCAGAGAAGGACGGCCCTACGACAAGACGGTCCTGATAATCGCTCCACCACAGGAAACCATCCCAGAAGTTGGTCATTTCCTTCAGCATCGGATAGATCGTATCTTCCAGCAGATCTTTGTCCTGCGTATAGAGATACTGGTCATACACGTTCTGCATTGCCCACGATGAGCCTGTGACGTTCCAGCCGTATTCCTGTGATCCAAACGGTGCCGTGCACCCGAACGGGTTATTCTGGGTATTGACAAGGAATCCGTTTCCTTCACCGATCGGAGTATTGATCACGTCTTCTGTCTTCTGCGCTGCGGATTTCTCCGCTGTCACACGCCCCGGCTGTACCAGGGATTCCATATAGTCCGTAAATACAGAGCCGCACTCTGCCAGGTTGGTCTGGTATGCGGGCCAGTAGTTCATCTCCACGTTGACATTGAAGTGGAAGTCAGCGCCCCAGTAAGAACCCGCGCTTCCGATCATCCAGATGCCGCAGAGGTTGCTGGGAAGCTCGTCACCTTCCCTGGACGCCGCGATGGTCAGGTAGCGCCCGAACTGGAAGACCATCTCCTCCAGCACATGGTCATGGTTCCCTGCCCGGTAGTCCGCCATCATCTCGTTGATCGGCTTCTGCGCGCACTCGCCGCCCAGGTCGATCTCCACGCGCCCGAACAGCTCGGAGTAATCTTCCACATGCGCGGAGCGCAGGTCGTCATAGGACTTCTCTGCAGCCGCGTCCACCGTCTCCGCAAGAGAAGCGTTCAGCTCCTCCGCCGTCTCACCGGTGCGGTATACGGGATACTCATTTTTGTAATCCGTATCCGTAGAGTAGATGATTGTCACTGCGTCCGCATTCTCCACGGTTACCGTGCCGTCTGCGTTGTCCGTAACGGTTCCGCCTTCATTCACGATCTGCGCCTGCATCTCGCACTTCATCTGGTTATCATTGACTTCTCCTGCAAGGGTGATCTTCCCGCCCTCTGCCGATGCCGCTGCTGTCAGCCCGGAAGCCGCCTGTACGGATGCCGTGAAAGAGATCTTCCCTTTCTCAGACGCGGTCAGCCTGGTGACTACCGCATTGTCCGGATGGCTGGCAAAGTATTCTCTCTCATAATGGGTTCCCTCATAGTCATAATTCACGGATGAGATCCCCGTCCTCATATCCAGGTCGCGGACATAATTCTCCACATTGTCGTTCGTCATACCTGTCGCAGAAAAGTCCAGATACAGGTCGCCAAAATCCTGGTACTGCCCCATTCCCGCGCCATCGCCCCAGACCTCTCTGGTCGTGGATGTCCCCTGGGGGAAAACCGCCTCTGAATGGTCGTCCATCTTCTGGCGCAGCGCTTCCAGCTGCTCCTCTGTCACTGCCTCGTCCCGGTTGCCGCCGTCATAGTCCGGACGGCTCTCGCTGGGTCCGCCCCGCCAGAGCGTCTTCTCATTGAAATGGATCTGGTCGTTCGCTACCTGCCCGAACAGGATCCCGCCGGTCTTGCCGTTGCCGATCACCAGGGAGGTATTCTCCCAGTCGGACCTCTCGCCGGGCGAAGTGTACCACATCCTCAGCTTGTTGCCGTCCGGCATAGGCTTGTTGGACGCGTCCGGATCGATCTCCCCGCCCCCGGCTTCCGCCATGTCACGGATCCCTTCGTCTGATCCTGCCGCATACGCCGGGATCGCCGAGAAGGCCATCTGCCCTGCCAGCACCAGTGACAGGAACGCCGCAAATACCCTCTTTCTTTTCATGCTGCCTTTCCTCCTTTTACGCACGCAGGCCACCCTTCTGTGCCTGCCGTGTGTTTTCCGGACACTCCCTGGAGTACAGCCTCTTCCAGTTCCGGTCCGTTCCCTGTTCCGGATCTCCACCACAGTTTGTCTTCATTCTGTCTGCCTTTCTCTGCCGGAGATCTGTGATCCTGTATCAGCCGGGCGGCTGCAGTCCGGCTGCAAAAACCGGCTGCACGCACCAGTCAATGCCATTTTGGTGAAATCATCTGATTTTTTTGCTGTTTCACAGATTTTATTGGTACTATTATACATCTTCTATCCAAAAATTTCTTGTACTTTTAGGGAATTCAATATGACTATATTCACTTTTTTCTGTAAATCAAAGTATTTTCTTTTAATTTATTGCATTTTCCGAGACACAGGATACAGTTCTTATAATATAACAGGATACAGTTCTTAATATAAAGAGAAGGGGCGGTGCATTTCAGCTGCATCCGCCTCTTCCCTGTGCTGTCACCGGATCTGGGGGCTCCGGTCTATCTCTCTGTTTTTATCTTCCGCATTTTCTTTTTCCAAGCACGATCCCTGCTCCCGCAGAAAGTATGAGCAGCATGCCTGCCGCTGCAATCGGAGCGCTGTCCCCGGTCTTCGCCGCTTTCTCCGTGCCTGATCCTGTATTTCCGTCCTGACCGTTCGGGCTGTTCTGGCCGTTCTGACCTGAAGCCGCGCCGCCGTTCTGGCTGCCGGTTCCGCCATTGCCGTCATCTCCGGCCGTTCCGCCCTGGTTTCCGCTGTCCGTACCCGGATCTTCCGGCTCTCCTGCCTGCACCTTCTCCAGCCCGTCATATGCTGCCTGAAGCGCCTGCGCCGCCTGATCGACCTCAGCCTGGTCATCCACGCTCAGCGCTTCATCTGTAAAGACCGCATTTGCCGCCGCGAATGCCGCGCGGAACACGCTTACGCTCTCCTCGGTATATCCGCTCAGATCCAGTTCTGCTGTCTGGCTGATCAGGTCTTCCAGCACAGATTTATCCGCTTTCAGCCTGAGATTTTCCATCGCAGCCACAAGCGCATCCCATGCGCTGTCGATCTCATCCTGGAAAGCGTCTCCGTCCGCCAGCACTTCTTTTGCCTTTGCAAGGGCTTCTGTAAACTCTGCCTGTCCGGCCTCCACATACTGCGTCAGGTCGATCATATCCCCGAGCTCCGCTGCCATCTCCAGGTCTGTCTTGTCTCCAGCTTTCATCTCAAGGGCATGGATCGCGAACATCAGCTTCGCGGCCGCATTGAGCACCTCTTCCCTTGATGCGCTCTCATCCGCCATCACTGCATCGCCTTCCGCGATCGCTTCCTCAAACAGCTTCTGTACAGACTCCACGCATCCGGCGACCGTTCCGTTTTCCACATAGCCTTTCGCCTCGTTCAGGAAATATTCCAGTGTCTTTTTGCTGACTTGCTCTTCGGAGTCCTCCCGTATAGTTATTGACACTGTCTCTGTGACAGCATTTCCTCCGGGACTGCTTATGATACATCTGTACTGTGCGCCATCACTCTCTTCTGATGCCGTAAATCTGTATACAGATTCCACTGCCCCTTCTATCGTACGCCAGAACCGCCCGTCGTACTGCTGCCACTGATACCCCAGACTATTTCCATAGGCTGTCACAGACAATTCCGCCTCACTCCCTGCTTTCACAGACAGATTTTCCGGTTCTGCAGTGATCACAGGTTTTGCCTTCTCAAGGCTGTCCAGTATCAGACGCAGCGCCCCGGCTGCTGTTCTGATATCTTCCGAAGACTGAGAGTCCAGCATTTCTTCCGCCGTTCTCACTGCCTCTGCCAGTTTTTCAGCTGAATCGGCCGTATACGATGAGGGATCTTCTGTCTCCGCCTCCTTCAGCGCTTCATTGAGGTCGTTAAGCGCATTCGCCAGATTTTCTCCATACACCTCTGTCTCATAAAATGTGATCGGAGCTGCAGAGGTCTCGTCGTCATCCGGACCAGTAATGCGAAGCGCCGACACAGTCACCGGCTCAAACCCAATGGCTACATAAGAACGCGACGATTCTGAAACTGCCATCACCTTTCCTTCCGTATCGTAGACGCTGCCGGATGAAATTTCGGTCCATTCCCCTCCTGCTTTCTCCTGATATTCCAAAGTATACGAGTATAGGCGGTTATCCTGGGTATTGCTGGAATTCTTAAACTCGTCCATATATACAGAATCCACTGTCACCGGATTGTCAAACGTCAGCGTAAGGCTTACGTCTTTTCCTCTGGAAGCCCATCTGGTGGACGGATCACCGTCAACCGCATAGGATGCCGGATATTGTGGATATCCCTCGCCGGAACCTTCTGCCGTCTGATGGAGCGCGAGATTTTTCTCACTCCTGCACATATATTTTACTGTCACGGTTTCAGTCCTGGCTCCCGTCTCAGTATATCCCGCTACTTTTAATACAGACAAGCCATATGGCAGCACAAGTGATCCTTCCGCAGCTTTACGGGAATTTCTGTCCGGCTCTGACCCATCCAATGTATACCTGTACTCTGTAACCTCTCTGCTGTCTGATGTAAGATTGACCTTCTGCTGCCCCTCATAAATGCCGGCATCAAGATCCACAGATACAGCTCCCGGAATATTCTCACCTTTAAATGTCCGCACCGCCATATCAAGCCGCTGCACCGCATTCCCAAGCGCGTCTTTATCCTGCGTATCTTTCAGCGCCTCATCCACTGCATCCAAAGCAGCGATGAGCTGATCATAGTACTCCTGTACATATCTGTCATTCTCAGGCGTGATCGTCCCGGCCGCTTCTTCTGCATCCTCCACTAGCTCCGCCAGCAGTTCGTCCATGTCACCGGTAATTGAAGCAAGCGCATTCCTCAGAGTTTCTGCCGCGCCATCCACATCTCCCTGGGCGGTTCCCTTTCTTCCTTCAAGGATATCAACAGCGTCAGCTTTTGCCTGTGTGTAAGCTGCCATCAGTTCTTCATCCACTCCAATGCCGTAAACCGGATCATTTTCATACGCATCTGCTTCCATGAGGATTTGGAACAGTTCCTGCTTGTCAAAGATATCCTTTTTTGCCGAACACTGGATCTCATAGATAGACACAGCTTTATCTGATTCCAGATTGTCAAAAGTTAATCGGATCATGGATGCAGATCTTCCGCCCATATCAAACCGCACGTTCTCCCCGCCGACAAGAGGTTCATTTTCAAATACCGTCTCCCAGGTCTCTCCATCTGTACTGACCTCACACTTCGTGTTTCCTGATCTTGTTCCGCCTGTCAGTGACTTATCTTTCCACTCCCGTATCATCAAGGTGTCGAGATCCCAGATATTCTCCAGATCGATCACCATTGTGACCGGATCCCCGTTCCCATTGAATCCCAGCCGGGTTGAAAGATCGCCGTCCAGCGCATATTCAAGAGGATAGTTCCCCGATGTACTCCGATCTGCCTCTGCCGGTTTCCCAAGGCATACATTCTCCTCGATCTGCTCCTGGTATTCCACATCGATCTTCTTGCTCTCCCCGGTATATTCTGACCTGCTGAGCGCCAGCTGGTCTCCTTCGTTTATTCCGTCAAGCTGCATCACCGTATACGGCGTCCTGAGGAGTTCTGTATAGCCGTCTTTTTCCGCTCTATACAGGATATATTCTGTGTCGTCTGCACGCTGTGCATCCTCAACCTGTATCTGCAGTGATCCATCCTCGAGGAAATATCCTTTTGCGCTGTCCGCTTTTTTTGTTGGCACAAAAGTCATATAAATCCCCTTGCTCTCTGTACCATCGGCAGATACAGCCGTCAGTTTATATGTAGCCTGCACTCCTTCTTTAAAGTCTCCTGTATAAGAAACACCTGCAACTCCTTCTGCATATCTCTCATATACAGCCGAGCTCTCTTCCGCGCGGTATATATTATAAGACACTGCATCAGGAGAGGCTTTCCAGCTTACTTCAAGCTGCTTATCCGGGTTGACGTTTAATGTAAGATCCGAGGCGTCCTGTACTGCTGCCCGGAAGGGGATCCCGGAAATCGTATAACTCTGGCCTTTTGCCGTATCAAATATGATCATGTCATCTCCGTCTGCCGTAAAGCTGACTGGACTGCCATCTTCATCCGTAACGACCGCGCCGGCAAGATTGTCATATTTTACTTTACATTCTCCGCCTGACTTTGACAGGATCGTAAAACTGTCCGCCTGACCGTCTGTCCACCGGGCGCTCACTTCAAAATTTCCCCTTGCGGAAAGTCCGTCATAACTTCCATTTTCCCATCTGGACGGGAGACCTGCCAGCGGAGCGATAAATCCTTCATGACTCTGAAGAAGCATCTCACTGACTGCCGCTGTGATCCCATAATTGGCATCAGCCTGAAACAGCCTGCTCGAACTGCTGGAAGAGCCATTATGATCATTAAACAGGTTGCTCATCAGATTCACTTTGATCAGTTTCTGATAATTCTGATACGCCTTATCTCCCTCGTACAGGCGGGCCCAGATCGCGGCCCTGTGTGCTTTAGACCATCCCTTTGTCAGATCCGGTGACTCCTCCCTTTTACTCAGGGACACTCTTGCTGCATCCTGCCAGGCCGGAGTGGTAGAATTCACCATGGATCCGGGATAAACTCCTACGAGCTGGGATGTATGCCTGTGTGTCGGTTCTGTACCGATCTCCCCGTAATAATCTTCCTCCCTGTACTCCTTAAGCTGTCCTGATGACCCTACAAGGATCGGATCAAGCAGAGAAAGCTGCTCCTTAAAGACACTGACCGCTGCCTCGTCTTCTTCCGTCAGAACGATTCCGTTCTCCTGCAATATCTCTGCCGCTTTCACCGTGTCCAGATGGTTCTCATAGATCATAGACTGATCAAAAGTACACCCCACTGTTCCATAGCTTTCTGTCCCGCTCTCTGTCGCTACCTGTACCTCCGGAGAGAAGGAATGCTGCGCCAGCAGTTTTCCTTCTTCATCCTCTTTCACGATTTTTGAGAGGAACTTCGACATCCCCGAAATCGCCGGATAAGTCTTTTCCTCCAGTATATTCAAATCCCGCGTATAGTCATAATAATCCCAGAAAATAATCGACATAAACGGTCCTGTCCCAAATCCCGAATGACTCGCAGAGCCGCTGATATTATACGGCCAGGTAGAATTCCCCAGCGCCCATCCGTCGTCATAATCCGCCGTCCCCTCCATCTGTCCGTCCGGATTATATTTGCTGATATTACTGGTGGCATAGGACTCCGCTTTTTTCACATACGCCTGCCAATAGTCAATATACGGTTCAAACGTCTCTGCCAGATTAGAGGTAAATGCTCCCCAGTAATTCATCTGCTCATTAATATTATGCCACATTCCCGCACGCCAGGATGGATCCTGGTATACATTCCAGATGCCCTGAAGATTTGTAGGAAGCCCGCCTTCTCTGGAAGAACAGATCAGAAGATATCGTCCGTACTGATATGCAAGCGTCTCCAGATAGAGCCCTTCCGCACTGTTATCATAATCGCCGTTTTTATAATTCGCGACCAGCTCATCCGTCATCAGCCCCTCCGGCACGCTTCCGCCCAGATCCACGTCAACTCTGCCGTACATAGACTGATAATCGCTCAGATGATTCTCCTTCAGTTCACTGTATTCTTTGCCGTCAACTGCTTCCATGACCGCATTGACTCTGTCATGGGCAGGTTCATTTCCTTCCAGTTTTTCCTTTGGGTCACTCTGGGTAAAAAGCTTGCTTTTCATATCAAAATTCGTGTCAAGCCCCATTATGATCGTTGCCGAATCTGCATTCTTGACCTCGATCACCCCGTTTTCACCATTCCCGTCATTGACAGCCTCATAATCCCCGTCAGTCAGCACCTTATACTGACCTTCAAACTCCAGGCCATAATATTCCATCTCCCCGGCCAAAGTGATCCTATCATCTTCTGCCACAACTTTTCCTGATTTTCCTCTGGATTCCTCATCTTCGCCCGAAATTACGCCGTCTTCATCCACATCCCTGCCATCACAGATATAAGGGATCGTTGGTCTGAGCGTAAAATCCAGTTTCCCGCTGCCATCACTTTCCAGATGGACCACCAGCACCTTATCCGGATAACTGGCAAAGTACTCTCTCGTATAGTGCGTCCCATTGTAATCATATTCTACTGTCGTAATGCCTTCTTCCAGGGACAGCTCACGCTGATAGCCTGTCACATCCGCATAATCATGATCAAAATCCAGGTACGTTTCCGAAAAATTATTCAGTCCTCCTATTGATGAATTCGAATCCTGAAGGCTGTTCTCTGTGATCTGGATCCGGTCATGGCCTACTCCGCCAAACAGGTTGACTCCCATATAAGCATTTCCCATAGGAATGGAATACTCTCTCCATCCCGCAAAATTATTCGGATCACTGGATGTCTCAAGTACCTGCGGAACAGGTTCATCATACACGAGCCGCAAAGCTTTCAGTTTCCCCTCTGCCCCCTCTTCAGCCGCTTTGGGCTGGGCTATCGGCAGTACTCCGGATGACACCAGCAAAGCTGTCGCGGCAATCCCTGACATAATTCTGGCAGAATGCCGCTTTCTTAAGCACTTTTTTTTCATACCCTTCCTCCTTTTCTATTTCCGAAATTTCAAGTTATCTTAATTATACATGAACTATTTCATATCACCTCTCTATTTTCCGACATCTTTTTCTATGCATGTCGTTTTTTCTATCTTTTCCACAAAACGTGTCATTTTAACGGATTTTCTCAGCCTTATCAGCTGCCGTTCCGCCGCTCCCGGATCTTTCTGCTTCGGATATCTTAATTTTTTCATAAGGTATTTTCTTTTTCTTTAAGACTTTAAACATACTTTGGACACATTTCCCGGTTATACTAAGACACAGATAGTTGATAAAACAACTATCTCCCCCCTCATAAAGTATTGACATCCCGGGGAACCGGGATGTCGCACTTTACTCTCATTCCTTTAGATAACTTATAAAAACGACGAGAACCCGTTAGCCGGATGGTTAACGGGTTCTCGTTGTTCTGCGTCTGTTGCAGGATCCTCTTCGCTTTATTCTTTTATCTCACTGTTTGAAACAGTAAACTCTTCTGATATTGTCAGTTCTGTTCATGTATTTTTTAGTTTTCGTTAATAATTTTCCTGCTTCTTTTATGATTCCCTCACACTTCTGTCATATTTTCCCTCTATACTATAACCAAGATAGTTGATAAAGCAACTATCTTCCCCCCTCATAAAAGTTTTGGCACCAAAAGGTGCCGCACTTTACTCTCATTCCTTTAGATAACTTATAAAACGGCGAAACCCCATCAGTTCAGCACTGATGGGGTTTCGTTGTGTATAAATATCTGTCTGTCAGATATCCTCAAAAATCTACACGGTTATTTTCCGGATTTCTCAGCACTTCTGCATTAGCCGTACGTAAAATTCCACAGTTCTGACCAGCGTCTCGATGGGAACTCTTTCATTATTCCCGTGGATCATGCCTCGTTCTTCCTTTGACAGTTTCATTGCTGAGAACTTATATACATGGTCCGTGATCCGGCAGTAATGCCAGGAATCGCTGCATGCCATCATCAGGTAGGGCGAGACGATCGCATCCGTCCATGTATCTTTCACTGCCTGGCACAGCCTGATATATTCCTTGCAGTCCGTATCAGACTCTGCCGATGGATTTCTCCCCTCAAACACTGACACTTCGATCTTCGGATTATTGATGGTCTTCTCCAGATAAGCTTTTGCAGATTCCACAGTATCCTTCCCCAGCAGACGCAGGTTCATCCCCACGGAAGCCGCCGGCGGGATCACATTGAACGCTTTTCCGCCCTGCATTTTAGTCACTGCACATGTTGTGCGCATCATCGCGTTCAGCTCTCCGCCCGAGGCGCGGCACACCTTGTCAAAAAGTCCTTCCAGGCACCAGAGATTTGCGAATAAGATCTTGTACGCAAATCCGGAATGTCTGCCCAGGATGTCCAGCATCTCCCTTACCGGCTTTGTGAGCTGTCTCGGGAAAGGATGATTTTCCACATCCACCACTGCCTGCGCCAGCTCGCCCACAATAGTGTGCACCGGCGGCATGGAGGCATGTCCTCCCCCGCTTTTTGCCTTAAACTCAATATTCGTAAGTCCTTTTTCCGCGATGCCGATCAGAGCGCACTCCCGGGTCACTCCCGGAAATACATTTTCCACAACAGCTCCGCCTTCATCCACAACGAGAGCCGGACGTATCCCCCTCTCTTCAAACAGGTCTACGATCGCCGGACAGGACGGTCCGTTGATCTCCTCCTGGCCGGAAAAAGCAAGGTAAATATCATGCTCCGGGACAAATCCCTCTGCAATCAGCTTCTCCGCCGCTTCCATGATCCCGCAGAAGGTCCCCTTCGTATCCAGAGTCCCTCTCCCCCAGATCATACCGTCTTCTACGATTCCTTCAAACGCAGGCTTCTCCCACTGAGATTCCTCCACAGGCACTACATCATAATGCGCCATCAGCACCACAGGCTCATCCGCTGTTTTTCCCTTCCAGTGATACAGCATGCCATTCACGCCGACAAACTCCCGCGGACATTTCTCATGCACCAGGGGATACAGTTCCGGGAGCAGATCCTGGAATTTCTTAAACTCCGCCTTGTCGATCAGGCTGTCGTCATTGTAGGAAACCGTCCGGCAGCGGATCATCTGTACCATATCATTTACGATCCTGTCGCTGTCCAGATCAATCTTTTCCCCGGAAGGTTTTAATTCTTCATGCGGCTGAAACATTGCCGCCCTGACCAAAAGAATAGCCAGAAAAATTAACACTATTGCAAGCAGGCAATACAAAATAATCAAAATAGTGTGACTCCTTTCCCCATTGGGGTCAGACCCCTTTTAAAAGGGGTCTGACCCCAATGCCGTAAATATTCTGACAACTTACAGTTTCCCGTTTTTGTACAGTATCCTCGCCGCTCCGATCGCGATGAGCGCGCCCACCGGCACAAGCACTCCCACGGATCCGGACAGTGACGGCACGCACAAAAACAGCACTACCATAAACACCAGCGGTGCTATGGATATCTTCCAGTTTTTGCTCACATACACGACTGCCAGCCCTCCGAACAGCGCCGGGAGTATATTGTCAAATGCAGGCTTAAGGGTGGGCGAGTTCAGGATCGGGGTTAGCGGTACGAGCAGCGCCACTCCCACGGCAATGATCACAGTGGTAACGATCGAAGATGTCGCCACCGCGATCGTAGAGATCACCTCGCCTTCCTCCGAGCCCGGTTTCACCCTGGCATTTTCCATTGCGGTCAATGCAGCCGGCACTTTCAGATTCGTAAGGTTTCCTGTAACGAACGCCAGATAAGAGCCCGCAGTCCCGAGCATTGGCACAAAAGTCAGCACCTCGATCAGCCCCACTGTCCAGAAAATGGGCGCTACTCCCACCAGTCCTTTGAGCACGGGCACGATCCCCGGCCATGCGTCATAATAAATACAGGCAACGATCGGATAAGCAAAAATCATCCCGAGCGCGCTCAGGATCCAGATCCGCCCGTATATATGTGTCATCTCTTCATAGCTTCGGTTTTTATCTCTCATTTTTATTTCTCCTTTCCGATGCTTACACGATCATAGGTGTGATCACTACCGCAAATGCCATCGCGCAGAGCATACTGACAGGCAGAGCATAGTTTTCCAGCCACTTCATGCGGCAGACTTTGACCAGGATCCCGCAGATCCCCATGACAAACGCAGAAAACAGCAGGACAAAGATCGGGATCCATCCCGCCAGTCCTGATCGGATATCCGCGAATACCATCCCCAGGAACGCTGAGATCATCCCCAGGAACAGCGCAGTCATAAGGATATCACCCCACTTGCTGTCCTTGTTCTTGATCTTCATCAGCCCGCCCTGGATCTTCTTGATAAAAAGCGGCACCCAGATCAGCCCCGGGAATATCCCCAGCGTCATGACCCATGCGATCGCCGTATATACCTCCGGGTTTGTGATCGTCTCAGACAGCGCTGTGATCCCCAGCGCGTTCGCTGTCGTTGTCGCAGCCGGCAGCTCATAGGTGATGGCTCCGATCACGCTGAGGCGCAGCCACGGCAGCGGGAGCCCCAGAAATTTTGACAGGGTGATAACTCCCAGCAGGATGGACACCGCAGGCGCAAAGGTAAAGACCGCTGTGGAAATGATAGTTTTGCGGATCTGTTTCATGTCCATGCCCAAAGTTTTTCCTCTCCTGTATGCCCTTACAAGGAAAAATACAGACTGAGCGATCACGAAGACAATGACCAGCCCGGCAAGGATAAATAGAAATGTACTGTTTGGATCAAACATAGTTTCCCTCCATTCTCATTCTCTGATATTTTCGGACGCAGCCAGACCAGGCCGCCCTGCGGCATTCATCTGATCTCCCGCGCACTCCGACACTATTCTATCATGGCAGTCCAGCAAAGTCATCCTGTTTCTTCCTGCCTCTGTTTCTTCTTCCGGCCATATCACAAAAAACAGCTCGCAAAAAAAACAGTGCATCCCCGGCGGTCCCACCCGCTGAAGGATACACTGTTTTCTTTTAAACGAATCATATAGTTCCTGATCATATATGCTTTTCCAACCAGTTCAGCAGGTCCTCATAGACCTGTTCCCTGTCTGTCTCGTTGAGCAGTTCATGACGGTCTCCCGTATACAGCCTGAGCGTCACATCCTGTATGCCTGCTGCCCGGTATTTTTCATAAATCTTCCGCACGCCTTTGCCGAACTCCCCCACCGGGTCATCCGCCCCGGATAAAAAGAGGACCGGAAGCCCTTTGGGAATCATATACACACTCTCTTTCCGCTGTATTCCGATCATCCCGCAGAAAATGTTGTAATATACATTCACAGTAGCCATGAAAGAACAGAGCGGATCAGAGACATATACATCCAGGAGCTCATTATCACTGGTGATCCAGTCCGCCCGGGTCCGCGCCGGCTTAAACTTCTTGTTATACACCCCCAGGACAAGGTTATCTACCATCCTGCTCCGGTAATGCCATCCCCTGAACGCGGCCATCACTCTGCAGAGCCTCTTCCCGAACAGCAGCGCGGCTTTTTTGTGGTCAGCCACCGTGCCCACCAGCACCGCCCCGCTCAGCCCATTTCCATACATCTGTATATACTGCCTGAGGAGCGACGAACCCATACTGTGCCCGAGCATAAAGTACGGCACTCCCGGATATTTCTTCTCCGTGCGCTGCCGGAGAGTGTGCATATCTCCGATCACACATGCATTCCCGTATTTTTCATTAAAGAACCCATACTCGGATTTTGCCTGAACGGACTTGCCGTGCCCGAGATGGTCATTTCCCACGACATAATAGCCTTTCCCGCACAAAAACTGTGCGAACTCGTCATATCGCCTGATATATTCCACCATTCCGTGGCAGATCTGAAGGACGGCCCTCACTTTGCCTTCGGGCTTCCACTCGATTGTATGGATCTCCGTATTGCCGTCCTTTGACGGGAAATAAAACTCGTCTCTCATGTTACTCACTTACCTGTCATCAAGATTTATGTATTCGCGATGAGGCGCGAGAGCCTTGTATGCCGGACGTATGATCTTGTCTACATTCTTGAGTTCTTCCAGCCTGTGTGCACTCCAGCCTACGATCCTGGCTGCGGCAAAGATCGGTGTGTACAGCGCCGGAGGAAGATCCAGCATGCTGTAGACAAGGCCGCTGTAAAAGTCCACATTCGCGTTGACGCCTTTGTACATCCTGCGCTTCTCACCGATGATCTCCGGTGCCATATGCTCTACTTTTTCGTAGAGGGCATATTCTTTTTCGTGATGTTTCTCTCTTGCGAGCTGTTTCACAAACCGTTTGAATATATCCGCACGCGGATCTGATATCGAGTAAACCGCGTGTCCCATTCCATAAATAAGCCCCTTTTTGTCGAACGCCTTCTTGTCAAGCAGTGCTTCCAGGTAGGCTCTGATCTGATCTTCATCCTCCCAGTCGGTCAGATGCGCTTTCATGTCATCAAACATCTGCGTCACTTTCACGTTCGCGCCGCCGTGCTTCGGCCCTTTCAGGGAAGCCATGGCAGCTGCCATCGTGGAGTAAGTGTCCGTGCCGGATGAGGTTACAACGTGCGTTGTAAATGTAGAGTTGTTTCCGCCGCCGTGATCCATATGGAGCACGAGCGCCATATCAAGGATCTTCGCCTCAAGCTTCGTATACTTCCTGTCCTCGCGCAGCATCATCAGGATATTCTCCGCCGCGGACAGCTCCGGTTTCGGTGCATAAATATAAAGATCCTCTCCCATGCGGTAATTGTATGCGTGGTAGCCGTAAACCATCAGCATCGGGAACTGGCTGATCAGGTTCAGGCACTGGCGCAGCACGTTCGGGATCGTCGTATCGTCAGCCTTGTCATCGTAGGAATAAAGCTGAAGGATACTCCTGGTGATACTGTTCATCATATCGCGGCTGGGCGCCTTCAT
>ERZ1643246.1368-NODE-1368-length-26732-cov-7.819957_pt1 | contig 26732 bp, 29 predicted proteins | sample MGYA00579265_ERZ1643246 | MGnify/ENA primary metagenome ERZ1643246 (study PRJEB29033, sample SAMEA4952261) | chicken gut metagenome | biome: Broiler Chicken; feature: Gastrointestinal Tract; material: Caecum | place: Ireland | collected 2018 | study: Broiler...
TCTCTTCCGGGACTGTTTCTTCCGGCTGCGTGGTACCTGTCTGATCGCCGGTTGTACCCTGCTCTGTATCCTGCGCTTCTCCGGTCTGTCCGGACTGAGATTCTCCGTTTTCCGAGACATCACCATTCTGGGCCTGCTGACCATCCTGCCCTTCCATCTCTTCTGTCACAATTTCCTGATGCGTTTCTGGCTGAGCCGTCCCGCTATCCTCCTCCGCATAAACCGGAGACGCTGTCAGACACATTGCTGCACATAAAGCAAGTGCAGTCAACCGCTTGAATCTCTTCCTGATCATTCCCTCACCTTTTCCTTTCTACTATAAAACACTTTGCTCTATTATATCGTACTTCCCTGTCCGCTACAAATCTTTTTCTCCTTTTATTCTGCCTTTTTCCAGATTGGGTTTCAGCCAGTATTCTTTTGCGTAATTCCAGAGAACCTCTGAACCTTCTCCTGTCTTTTCATTCCGCTTTAAGATCTGGTCAATCGCAATCCCATGCTCGACCCACGCTTTGCCGTCCGTGGCTGCATTAAGCATCATCGGCTGCAGATTATCCATTGTCCTTGCGAACCTGGCCTCCGGAGTCTTTCGCTCCTCAAACTCTTTCCAAAGGTCCATCAGGAATGTGCCCTGCTCTTCAGGCAGCAGTCCGAAAATTCTCTGAGCCGCCTTTTCTTCCCTTTCCTCTTGAGTTTTTTTCGCCTCTTCATCGTAAGCATAGGTATCTCCGGCATCAATTTCCACAATATCATGGATGAGAAGCATGGAGATCGTCCTGAGCACATCAATTTTTTTTTTTTTTTACCCGCTTAAAAGCAGTACCATGATTGCCATATGCCATGCGTGTTCGGCATCGTTTTCTTTCCTCGTTCCATCCGTCAGATAAGTCTGTCGTCCGATGAATTTTTCCTTGTCAATTTCTCTGATAAACTCAAACAGCTGATTTAATGTGTCCTCCATTTTTGTCTCTCCTTGTCCAGTTCTCTCTGATTACAAATCCGCACGGTTTTATGCCCGTAACGTTTCATCACCCGTCTGTATTCTTTTCTGGCCTTTCTGCTTCTTCCTTGATACAGGATCCAGAGAATAAATTCCAGATCCAGCTTTTCCGTACATCCCTCTGTCATAGAGTCTCTTGTTCTCCCCCGGTATCTCCTTGCTCGTTTCCATGCACGGTACAGACAGACAAGACGCGGGAAGTCCAGAAAGAGAATCCGGTCCGCCTCTTTCATTCTACGTTCGTATTCCATGCTGTGATAGTTTCCATCAATGACCCAGGAATCATGACTGTCCAGAAACTCCCGAACCATCTGGCGCTCTTCTTCCTTTGGTCGTTCCACCCATCCTGGAAGCCAGTGGACCTGGTCCAGATGCAGAAGCGGAATCCCCTGCTGTTTTGCAATCCAGGATGCCAGCGTGGACTTTCCGCAGCCGCTGTGACCAATCACCGCCACCTTCAAACGGTTGCCTCTCTGTTCTCTCTTCTTTTTTTTCCATTCCTCTTCAAGAATCGACATGAGAATCACATTCCCATAGTCTTTTCCATCCGTGACAGCATCTCTTAGAATACCTTCTATTTGAAAGCCGGCCTCTCGATAAACATGTTCCGCTCTTTTATTAAAGGAATACACTTCCAGACTCAGCCGATGCAGCTTCAGCTCCTGAAACGCAAAATCACGGGTCTGTTTCACTGCCCAGGAACCCAGTCCCTTCCCCCGCGCTTCCTCCCGAAAAATTGCAATTCTAAAATTACCGCTTTTCGTTTCTTTCTCTACCTCATTGATAACGCTTTCCCCGACAATCTGACCGTCTTTTGAGAAAATCAGAAAGAAAAAGTACAGCGGATCCCGTACCGCATTTTGAAAAAACTCCACCACCTCTTCTTTCGTATAGTACTCTCTGCTCCCTGTCATGCGTATGATCTCTTTGTCAAGCGGACAGTAATTCTGATCATAATAGGGATTTGCATCCTCCGCCTTTGCAGGGCGCATGATATATCCTTGATATTGCCAGCTTCGGTCTCCTTTCCCGCCTTTCTTCTTTTGTTCTTCTTTATTTTATCTGAAATTCCTTCTGATGTAAATGAAAGATCTCCATCAAAAAAAGAGAAGCCTCGCTTTTTTCAAAGTCAGCTTCTCTTCCTTTTATTCTTCTGCTTTCCAGATTCGGCAGTCCGGACATCCTTTCACAGCAATAGACCGTTCTGATTCTTCCAGATAGATTCTGGATGTCATCGCCAGTTCACCATCATTTACAAACAGTTCCACAATAGAATTATCAATCAGAACCAGAACTGTTTTGACAGGAGATGCTGTCCTTCCGATCCGGGACTTCCGTCCTCCTCCACATGGCGACGGCTTTCCTTCTTCATTTAGAAATGCCATCCGGATACGGTCTTCTTCCACATGAATCGTCAATTCATTTTGTCCAGTTCCGATCCGAATATCGGCAAAATGAACTCCCTGCATTTTCGCTTCTATCTTTACCATTTCTCTTCCAAAACAGCAAGCGGTTCCCTCTTCCTGTTTCCAGGAAAGCAAGTCCAGTTCCCGTACCGGCATCTGGCAGACAACTCCGTGTTCCACACGCAGTTCTCTTGGAATGGTCAGACAGTGCTGCCATCCATGATCCACCGACAGATTCCGGTGCACTTCCATCGTATCCGGCACTCCGGCCCATCCAATCAAAATCCTCCTGCCTTTTTCATCTTCAAATGTCTGTGGCGCATAGAAATCAAAGCCCATATCCCACTCCCGGAATCCTTTCTCCGGGCTCATTTTCTCTGTCAGAATAGAATAACCGGACTGATACAGATTCTGAAATCGTTCGTTTTCCGCTCTTAACCCCTGCGGACAGAAGGACAAAACCCGTTTTCCCTCCAAATCAAACAGATCCGGACATTCCCACATATATCCAAAGTTTTCATCCGGCAATATTTCGTAATCCAGTTTCCAGTCTTTCTTATTTTTTGAAACATAGACAAGTGCACATCCGGTATCCCGGCGTATTCCTGTATCAAAATTCCGCTTTCTCGCTCCAAGAATCATATAGTACTTTCCATGCTCTTTCCATACCTTCGGATCCCGGATATGCGCAGTCATATCGTCTGGATAATCTTTCATTCCCAGTACTACCGTCTTTTCCGACATCTGCTGCCCGTCTTCTGATGTTACCATCATCTGACTGGAAATCCTCCCCTTATCAATATAATTATAATTTCCAGGAAGCTTCACATTTCCAGTATAATACAGATACATTCTGCCATCCTCAATCAGGGCAGATCCGGAATACACTCCGCTTTGATCTTCCGGACAGTCGTTTGTCAGAACCGGATCCTGGTATTCCCAGTGCAGAAGATCCCGGCTGGTACAATGTCCCCAGAATCCACCTCCACCATTGACATTCAAAGGAGAATACTGGAAATACACCTGATACACTCCCTGAAACTGGCATAATCCATTTGGATCATTCAGCCATCCAACCGGAGGCATGACGTGATACTTCATCCGGAAAGGACAAGATAAAATCCTGTCCTTTTGCCGGTTTTCTGCCTCTTTAGCCTGTGCGATTCTTCTTTCTTTTTCGCTTTTCATTTCCATTTCCCCTATTTCACAATTTCCGCAATTCTGTCACCTTTGTGTACCGGCTGATCTGATTCCTTTTCGATTCTGCTTCCTTCTACCGGTTCTGTAACAATCAGGCTGGTGGTCGTATCATAGCCTTCTGCCTTGATTTTTTCCTGATTAAACTCCAGAAGAAGATCGCCTTTTTTCACCTGCTGTCCCTGACTGACATGGATGGTAAAATATTTTCCTCCAAGGTTGACTGTGTCAATTCCTACATGGATCAGAAGCCCATTTCCTGCTTTTGTCCGAAGCCCCAATGCATGTTTCGTATCCATGACGATTTCAACAACAGCGTCCGCCGGAGCATAAATGGCTCCCTCGGCCGGAACAATGGCAATCCCGTCTCCAAGTACTTTCTGGGCAAAGGTCTGGTCATGGACTTCCTCAATTCCAATCAGATCTCCATTGGCAAACGCGCCGATTTCTTCCGGGAGCTCCGCCCTGGATGCTTCTGTGTCATGTTCTACGGTTTCCAGCTTTCCCTGTTGTGGACTTGCAGTTGCAGCAGGCGTTACAGAAGCCTCGATGGCTTTCTTTTTGTCAAATGCAATTCCAATCAGGAACGCAAAGAGAAATCCTGCCGCCAAAGCAATCACATGGGCAATGATGTAATTGATATATCCATTGTGCGCCGGGTCCGCCAGCGCAATTCCAGGTACGACTGTGGTTCCAAATCCAAGCGCCGCCAGATCAGTGAAGTAGACGACTGCCCCACCTATTGCGCCACCAATGCATCCTCCGATAATCGGATAACGGTATCTGAGGTTCACACCGAACAGTGCCGGTTCCGTAATTCCAAACAAAACAGAGATAAAACTAGGAATACATAATTCTTTTGCCTTTGCATCTTTCAGGTTTCGTGCGAGATAACCAAGCACTGCGCCACCCTGTGCGATAATTGCCACTGACATGAGCGGATTCAGGAAGTTTCTTCCCGTATCCACCAGAAGCTGTGATTCAATCGCTCCAAATACATGGTGTAGTCCGGTAATAACGATTAACTGCTGTACACCGGAAAACGCCGCATACCCGACTACTCCCAGATGCTGTGTCATCCATACAAGTACATTTGTGATTCCATTGGCAAGTCCTCTTCCCAGAGGCCCGATAATCATAAACAGCAAGAAAGAACTTACCAGCGTTGTCAGAAGCGGTGACACAAGGAGCCGTATGACCTCCGGAACTTTCTTTTCAAAGAAAATATCCAGTTTTGCAGTTACAACACCGATCAACAATGCCACGATAATGCCTCCCTGGAAACCGATCAGATCGACAGGAAGCCCAAAGATATGCAGCGTTGTTACATCCACCGTCCCCTGAGCTGCCGCACTGGCATCGGCAAGGCTGTTCGTCAGCATGATACAGCCAATTACAATTCCCATAATCGGCCGGCCACCAAACCGCTTTACAGTGCTGTATGCTACACAAAGCGGCAGGAATCCAAAGATTGCTCCAGATGAAATGTTAATCAGCCTTGCAATTCCATATAGCGTATCGTTGCTTTCTACTATTTTCAAATTTCCAAGTACACTGGACAATCCCGTCAGGAGAGCTGCCGCCAGAATGCCAGGCATAATTTCAATAAAGACATCCGAAAGTGCTTTGACTGCCCTTTGCAGCGGATTCATCCTCTTGTTGGCTTTTGTCTTCAGGTCTCCCAGACTCATGCTGTCCATATGGATCGATTCTGCAAGCACCTGACAGACGTCATTAACCAGCCCTGCTCCAAAAATAATCTGCAGCTGGTCGCCTGCCACAAATACTCCTTTTACCAGATCCACATCCTCAATCGCCTTGATATCCGCCTTATCGTTATCTTCCAGTACAAGCCTCAGACGGGTTGCACAGTGGGCAATTCCAAGGATATTGTTTCTCCCGCCCGCCAGTCGGACGAGTTCCGCCGCTATTTTTTCATAGCGCTGTCTTTTTTCCGCATCCATCTTATGATACCTCCCATAAAAATCAATCCTCATGCTGCAGTTATGTACACTCCTGCTTTCCCCGCGCGGTATGAACAAATGCTGTTCCTTTTGTTCTTGTAATTCTAATTATAGCGGTTTATACTAAAGATAATATAGACAAATGTTGTTTAACTATATAGTTTTGTTGGTTCTTGGAGGTTGTATGAAGGATTATATTTTTTCCAATGATTTTTCCCGAAATCTGGACGCAATGATTTACACCTGCGGTTTTGAAACATGCGCACCTTCCCACAGCTACGGTCCTGTGGTGCGCAGCGGCTATCTGATCCACTATATTTTAAAAGGAAAAGGAATTTACAAAACAGACGGACATCTCTATCAGCTCTCTGAGGGTGATGCCTTTCTGATTCGTCCCAACACACTCATTTATTACGAAGCTGACAAATACGATCCCTGGACTTACACTTGGATCGGGTTTCAGGGAATTAAGATTGAAGAGTATCTGAAACGGACATCTCTGCTGGAAATTCCCTACTTCCATTACGGCAAAGACGACCGGGTCCGTCTGTGTCACGAAAAAATGTTCGAAGCCTATCAGCTGCCAGAAAACCGGGACCTCATGATGAACAGCATCCTTTACGAATATCTCTATCTGCTTGCCAGCAAATTTCCGCGGGAATCCATTCCTCCAAAAGAGAAAAAAATTTCCTTTGTAGAGGAGGCCCTGAGATACATCGAAAACAATTACGCCTCCTCCGTCAATATCCAGGTCATTGCAGATCATCTGAATATCGAACGAACTTATCTCTACCGGCTTTTTAAAGACATCACCGGGACCTCTCCCCAGGAATACCTGCTGGACTACCGTATTCGCCGGGCATGCACGCTTTTAAGAGATACCGATCTTACCATCAACGATATTGCAAGGTCTGTCGGCTATGATGACGCCTTGTACTTTTCCCGCCTCTTTAAACAGAAAAAGGGTCGTACTCCGACCCAATATCGTAAAGAGAAGAAAGGCTGATCGGCCTTCTTCCCTTTCTTTATGCTGTTTGACAGAATTTCTTTTACAATTTTTTCATCATCCAGTAAGCATCTGCATATGTTCCGTCTGCGTATTTCATATTATCCGGGAATGTTCCATAGATCTGAAATCCAATACTTTCATACAGATGAACCGCTCTTTTATTATCCGCAACTACTTCCAGTTCCATCTGCTCATATCCGGTCTCTCTTGCGATTTCCAACAGTTTTTCAATCATGGCCCGCCCGATTCCCATTCCTGTATATTTCTGGTAAAGCGCAATTCCCATAGATGCCCGGTGGCGGTAACGCATTCTGTTCATGCCGGAAAACGAACTGTTGCCGATAAATACGCCGTCTAAAAAAGCAAGCAGCATCAAGTCCGTTTCAGAATCATTGATATGTTTGATAAATTCTGCTTCCTGCTCTTCTGTCATAGTGAATTCTTCTGGTTCTCTCACAAGAAATCTCGTTTCTTCACTCGTTTTTTTCATATAATCAAGCAGGAGCTGTGCATCCTGTTCTCCTGCATTTCGAAGTGCAATTTTTTTCTCTCTGGCATAAATTTCCATTTCCGGAACCCGCATGGCTTGTCCCCCTTTTCGTTGGCTTCTATATGGTTTTCATCTTTTCTTCAATCTCTTTCTCCGTCGCTTTCATCGCACGCAGTGTTTTATCAAACAGATCGTTAAGTTCCCAGCCAAGGTTTTCCGCCCCTTTACGAATGATCTCTCTGGAACAGCCTGCCGCAAATCGTTTATCCTTAAATTTCTTTTTCACACTGGATACTTCCATATCCGAGACACTTTTGGACGGGCGCATCAGGGCTGCCGCCCAGATCAGACCGGTCAGCTCATCTGCTGCAAACAGCACCTTTTCCATTTCATGCACCGGCTCGATGTCAGAACATACCCCATATCCATGGGAGCACACAGAATGGATAATATCTTCTCCTGCACCAGCCTTTTCCAAAAGCTCCGGAGCCTTTTTACAATGTTCCTCCGGAAATTTTTCAAAATCAATATCATGGAGCAGGCCTACGATTCCCCAGTATTCTTTTTCCTCTTCATATCCCAGTTCCTGCGCATACCATCTCATCACTGCTTCTACGGTAACAGCATGGCGGAGATGAAATTCTTCTTTGTTATATGTCCTCAATAATTCCCACGCTTCTTCTCTTGTCAAATTTGTTTTCATATTCTTCACCTTTCTATCTATTTCCTTTCCGCAAACTCTCCGGCTTCTCTGATCCAGGCCATTAGTTCATCATCGATCTCATCTGTCTCTGAAATCAGGACATGATGCGTCCATCGATTCGGATACGGCTCAGTTGCAACATCAATTCTTGGAGACTCTTCCTGATGCCCCAAGCCAAAAGTGACAACAAGCCAGTTTTTCGGCCTGTCCTTTGCTTTTCTAACTTTTGTAAATGACACACATGCAAAAAGATATTTCCTGCTAAATGAGATCTGGGTCTTTTGGACCTTTATCCGGACATCTGGGTACACATCCAGGATTTCCTTTTTTAGCTTTTCATAAATGGGCAGTGCGCCCGAATGTCCTTCAAAAAGCAGCAATTCCGAGTCCGTCATCTGTCGTATATTCCTTCCCTCTATATGACTCATATTTATAAAATTCAAATACATCTTTCTTATTATAGCATTGGAATCCCTCTTTTTTATAAAGAAGTTTTGCTGGATTGGTCTGTATAACTGCAAGCAATACCGGCTTCCCTGTGTTTGCTGAAATTTCTTTTAGTTCGTTAAGGAACCATGTCCCTAGTCCTTGATTCTGCGCCTCCGGAACCAATCTGATGAATACTTTATCTATCGCATTTTCCATCAGATCATATCCCACAAACCCTACCGTCTCCTCTTTCCATATAATCTTTTCAAAATATGCCATATTCATTTTATTCAAAAATGCTTCCCGCAAAATCGTTTCATTCCAGTCACCAAAAAAATCTTTATGTTGCTTCACATACTTATAATGGGAAACTTTTTCAATACATATAAAATCTTGCAAATCTTCTTTCATCACATTATAAAGCTGAAATCCTTTTTCTTGTAATTCCGTTGACAACTTCAAGTTCTTTTCCCCTTTTCTCTATATTATAGTCCCACTCTTCCGTTCTGTACATAAAAAAACATGGAAAACACTTTTCTGTCTTCCATGCTTATTTGTTGAATCTGTATATGAGTTTTAGTCGTCTGTTGATGTATGAGAACCGATCAGGTGATTCCCCATATCCTCAAACATTTCTCTGACTGTCATTGGTTTCTGTCCGGTCAGCTCTTCGAAATCGTTCGTAAATGTAGACATCTGTCCAAGATTTCACCTCCCGCTACCTATTTTCCTGGTATTCCAAAATAAGAAACCGTATGATTGCCCATCGTCAGCATTCCGCTTTTCTCGTACTTATGGAACAGACTTTGTAGTGCTTTGAGATACTCCGCATATCCCGCATCCTTCTCCGTTAAGGAATAGGAACTGGACAGGCTTCTGCTGATAAAGGTCTGTTCCGTATAGAACAGCGGATTCTCATACTCCACATACTGGTATCTTCCGGAAAAGAACTCCTGGATCCGGATATCGTCCTTTTTCATTCCGCCACTGAATCCATGAAATTCCGGGCAGAACTGCCTGTATACCTCATAGGCATCCCGGTTCAGTGCATCATTCATATCCCTCACATTCCAGATCAGGAATACCTGGCCGTCCGGTTTCAGAATTCTTCTGCACTCCTTCTGAAACATCCGTACATCAAACCAGTGAAATGCCTGTGCCGTCGTAACGAAATCAACAGATTGATCCAGCAGTCCAGTTTGTGCTTCTGTCCCGTTAACCGAATGAAATCCATTGTATTCGGAGAGTCCTTCTGCTGCCTTTTGACGCATCTCGTCATTTGGTTCAACACCATAAACAACACAGCCATGTTTCAAAAGCTGTCCAGCAAATTTCCCTGTACCGGAACCAATATCCGCTACTGTGGCTGTGCTGGAAAATCCATAGTTCCGGAATAATGCTTCCATAAATGCTTCCGCATATTCCGGACGGCCCTTTTCATACTCTTCTGCACGCCCGTCAAATTTCTTTCGTGTGTCTGTCATTTCATTCTCCTTCTCAGTCAACGGAATGATCATCCGATTTTTTCGAAATCTTCCGCCCCATGTTTACAGATCGGACAGATAAAATCAGCCGGCAGTTCTTCTCCTTCATAAATGTAGCCACAGATCCGACATCTCCATCCCACTGTCTTTGTCTTTTCCGGCTTCGGCTTGATATGATCCTGATAGTAAGCATAGGTTGCAGATGGGCTGTCTGACAAAACCTCGGCGTCCTCCACCTCTGCAAGAAAGAGCGTATGAGATCCAAGGTCCACTGACTGAATGACTTTTGCCGAAATCCATGCGTTGGTTCCCTTTGTCACTGCATACAGCCCGTTTCCGGTCCGCTTTACATCAGTAAAGTCCGCGAATTTGTCCACATCTCTTCCGCTCTGGAAACCGAAATTCCGGAACAGATCAAAGGATGCATCCTCCGAAATCACCGAAGCAAGAAATTTCCCGGTGCGAAGAATCATATCGTGGGTATAATTCTCCTTGTTCACCGCCAAAGAAATCCGGTTTGGGGCGGAAGTTACCTGCATCACTGTATTCGTAATGCATCCGTTATCCTTTTCCCCTTCTTTTGCCGTTACAACAAATAACCCGTAACTCAATCGATACATCGCTTTTTTGTCCATATTTCCTCCTTATCTCCCGGCTGTCTCCGGGTACTTTTGCATGAAGACTGCTGCCACTCCGACAAGATTTGCGTCTTTCCGGTAACTGCAGACCTGTACGTCCGGAAGTACTACTTTTGTCCCGGCTGTCTCTTCTGTCATTTTTACGATTTGTTTCAATCTCTTTATGATCTGCTCTGCAAAATCCTCCCGGCTGCTGATTCCCCCTCCAAGTAAAATCCGCTCCGGATCGTATACATGCTGGATATTGTAGATTCCTTCGGCCAGTCTGGAATAAAACTGATCAATCGCTTCGACACAGACTGCATTTCCTCTTTCTGCTTCGTCAAAAATTTTTCTGCCGTCCCATTCCCGGTCCGGACAGACTTTCTTTACTCTGCGAACCAGGGACATGGTCGATGCCTGCAAAGAAAAGGTACTGAACGCACCTTCTTCATCCCGCATCACCATACATCCAAACTCGCCTCCATACAGATGTTTCCCGCGGCAGATCTTCCCGTCCACCACAACTGCTCCTCCGATTCCTGTCCCGCACACGACAAAAGCCAGATCCCGGCATCCTTTTCCATTTCCAAAGACAACTTCTGCCATGGCTGCACAGTTTGCATCATTCTCAATGCTTGCAGGAAGTGAAAAGCGCTTTTCCAGCTCCTCTGTCCAGGACGGGCCATGAATGCATGGTACCGCACTCATACCACCGATCACCCCTGTTTCCGCATCTACAGCTCCCGGCGCACTCACAGCTATCCCGATGACATCTCCGAACATTCTGGCCTTTTCCAGACATACTTCGACTGTCTCCATCAGACTGGAAAAGTGTTGCCCGACAGGAAGTATTTCCTGACCTTCCAATTTCCCTTTCAGGTCACAGACTCCGGTCTTCATAGATGAGCCACCGATATCGATGCAGACAATTACCTTTTTCATTTCTCTAATCCCCCTGAATTTTGTATTTCTGCTTTCATTGTAACATAATTTCTATTGCTTATCCATCGGAAACCCTTGCCGGCAGCTCCATATCCACCGACTTTTTTTGACAGGATTTTGTATAATTATATATTCAGTTTTTCTCGCATTTTTACTGTCTTTTCATGTCAATCCTCTATTTCTGCTGATTTTTATAAATATTTTCTTACCTTAAAGCATTGACGCGCCAAAATGCAGATGATAAAATATGTAAAGTACTGAAAAATTATACATTACAGGAGGTATGCGCATGTTAAAAGGATTTAAGAATTCACCAGAGCTGGATTTTTCGATTCCAGAGAATAAGGAAGCAATGCTGAAGGCATTTGAACAAGTAGATAAAGAAAAAGGCCAGGACTACCCATTAATCATTGGTGGAGAACGAATCATGACAGATAAAAAAATCGTGTCAATCGCTCCATCAAACAAAGAAGTGCTTGGACAGGTCAGCTCCTGTGATCAGGAACTTGCAGATAAAGCGATCCGTACTGCTCATGAGGCCTTCAAGACATGGAGCCGTACTCCTGCTGAAGAAAGGATCTGCTGTGTACGCAGACTTGTAGATCTGATGAAACAAAACCGGTTCCTGATTGATGCATGGAGCATTGAGGAAAGCGGAAAGAACTGGGGCGAAGCAGACGGAGAACTCTGCGAGGCTCTGGACTTTTTCAATTCTTACATCATGCATATGCGTGAGCTGGACAAAGGGCTGGAACTTGTAGATACAGAAGAAGAATGCAAATGTATCTATATTCCAATCGGAGTTGGTGTTGCTGTTCCACCGTGGAACTTCCCGTTGTCTCTTCTTGCCGGTATGGTGGTTTCCGCAGTAATCACAGGAAATACCATCGTATGCAAGCCTTCTTCTGACACACCGATTGTCGCATACAAATTTGTAGAGCTCTGCGAAAAAGCTGGTTTCCCTGCAGGTGTCATCAACTTTATCCCAGGCTCTGGTTCCGTAATCGGTGATTATATTGTTCAGCATCCGCTGACACGTTTTGTCAACTTTACAGGTTCCAAAGAAGTCGGTCTGCGCATCAGCCAGAAAGCCGCTGAAGTATCCGAAGGTCAGATCTGGATCAAACGTGTCGTTGCAGAGATGGGCGGAAAGAATGCAATCATCGTAGACTCTTCCGCAGACTTAAAACGTGCGGCTGCCGGAATTGCAAATTCTGCATTCTCTTTCCAGGGTCAGAAATGTTCTGCATGTTCCAGAGCTGTCGTTCTGAGCGATGTATATGATGCATTTGTTGATGAAGTAGTTGCCTGTGCAAAAGAGCTGAAAGAACATCAGGGAAGCGGACGCGATAACCTTCCGATGGGACCAGTCATCAACCAGAGTGCATTCGACCGTATCTCCGGCTACATCGAAACGGCCCGCAAAGAAGGAACAATCGTATTCGGCGGAAACTATGATGATTCCAAGGGATTCTACATCGAGCCGACCGTTGTCCGGGATATCACAAAGGACGCTGTCATCGCAAAAGAGGAGATCTTTGGACCGGTACTTGCTGTTATCCGGGTAGATTCTTTTGATGAAGCTCTGGAAGTTGCAAATGGAACGGAATACGGTCTGACCGGATCTGTCTATACCGAAGACAGAGAGCACATCCAGCAGGCAAAAGTAGAGTTCCATGTAGGAAATCTTTACTTCAACAGAAAATCCACCGGAGCTGTTGTACTTCAGCATCCATTCGGAGGATTCAATATGTCTGGTACAGACGCAAAGACAGGAACAAGAGATTATCTCACCAACTTCCTGAATCTGAAATCTGTATGTGAAGACCTTACATATTAATTTCTGATATGCCAAAACCGGCAGGGAACCCGATCGGGCTCTGCCGGTTTTTTCTTTATCCCTGATTTTCTTATTTCAAAAATGTCTGGTAGTCCTCGTAGTTTTTCCGCAGAAGTTCCGGAGTGTTCAGGCCATACGGACATTTTTTCATGCAGTTCCCGCAGTGCAGGCAGTCCTCGATCTTTTTCATCTTCTCCTGCCATTCCTCGGAAAGCCATCCTTCCTGAGGAGCGCGTCTAAGCATCAGGCTCATTCTGGCACAGTTATTAATCTCAATTCCCACCGGGCATGGCATACAGTATCCGCATCCACGGCAGAAATCTCCCGCAAGCTGCTCCTGATCCTTCCGGATCTCGTCTGCAAGTTCCTTGGTCAGTTCCGGCGCCTTCTCCTGATACGACAGGAACTCATCCAGTTCCCACTCTTTTTGGATACCCCAGATCGGTTCCACATGGGCATTCTCCGGCTGGCACATAAATGCATATGCACAGGCGGAATTGTGGATCAGGCCTCCCGCAAGTCCTTTCATCGCAATAAATCCAGTATCCGTCTGCCTGCACAGCTCTGCCAGATCTTTTTCCTCATCGGATGCCAAATAGGAGTATGGAAACTGAAGTGTCTCGTAAAGCCCAGATTCTACAGCTTCTTTTGCTACCGCCATTCTATGATTCGTAATTCCGATATGGCGGATTTTCCCCTGCTCTTTTGCCTCCAGCATAGCCTCATACAGTCCGCTTCCATCTCCCGGCTTCGGGCAGAATGCCGGATTGTGGAACTGATACAGATCGATGTAATCTGTCTGAAGCATCTGGAGACTGGTGCCCAGATCCTTCCAGAACTCTTCTGCAGTCTGAGCCGCAGTCTTTGTACTGATGATGATCTGATCTCTCACATCATGAAGAGCCGCCCCTATTTTTTCTTCACTGTCCGAATAAGCCCTTGCCGTATCAAAATAATTGATCCCATTTTGAAAAGCCTTCCTGAGAAGCTGCACTGCATCTTCCTTGGAAATCCTCTGGATCGGAAGCGCGCCAAATCCATTTTTATTGACTTTCAGTCCTGTTTTCCCTAATACTACCTGTTCCATTTTCTTCCTCCTTTGTCTTTACCACGAAGTAAACTCATGCTCGTGCTCTTTAAAAAACTGATAATACGCTCTCACATTTTCCAATTGTGTCCATTTTTTGACGTCTACAGGGTCCTCATCCAGATCGTAGATTTTGGCCCCTTTCATGGACAGCACGAATGGCGAGTGCGTAGAAATCACAAATTGGCAGCCAAAGAAGCGGGCAGAGTCCTCGATAAAACGAACCAGCTCCTGCTGGCGGGCAGGGGAGAGGCTGTTCTCCGGCTCGTCCAGAAGAAACAAGCCGTTTTCACCGATTTTCTCTGAAAAATAGAGGAAGGCGCTCTCACCGTTGGAATATTCCCGGATATTGTCCATCAATTCTGACCGCACAAACTGGGACTGGGTTTTACTCCGGGACTTGTTCACACGTTTCAGTTGCTCATAATCATCCAGCGACTTCATCTGAAACCTGGAATATTTTACATCCAGATACTCCTCGAAGAGCATCTCCTTTTTTCGATCAATTCCTTCATTCATACTGCGGATATTCAACATGTAGTCAAATACGTCATCACTCGTAATAATTCGACTCTCTTTCGGGATCGGCATACGGGTTTCATAATCACAACAATTCAGATAATCGCCAAAAAAGTTGGATTTATTAAACGCAGAATCTCTTTTTAAATTCAGTTTCTCTGCTATTACGTTGACAGCTGTTGTTTTTCCGGAACCGTTTCCTCCATACAGAATCGTCACCGGTGCGAAATCAATTCTCCGAAACTGATTCCGGGACAATACCTGAAATGGATAGTAAGAATCGTAACAGGTCCGTTTCTGTCTCAGGAAAAAATCAAATTCTGTTTCACTGTCCGGAAACAAAAACCAATCCAGGTAAATCATGTTTTCCGCCTTTCCGGCACTCATTCGTGCCAAACTGCTAAATTCCCTCTGTCTTCCTCAGATTTTGGTAAAACAAAGCCGCCGCAATCAGAGAAACAGAGTCTACGATCGGCTGAACCCACATACACCCGTTCAATCCAAGAAGGGAATTCATAAGAAACAGGAGAGGAATATCCAGTACTCCCTTTCTCAAAATAGAACAAACCATAGACTCTTTGACCTTCCCCATTGCCTGAAACTGAATAATCATTGGATAACAGACAGACATCATCGGCATGGCAGTCACCATTCTCCTCAGGAAACCGGCGCTGTACTGAATTGTAATCGGATCCTGGATAAACAATGCGGAAAGCCGGGGCGCAAAAATCTCATACACAATCAGGCATAGAAGGGAAAATCCGAGCGAAACCATACATCCAAGTCGAAATACCCCTCTTCTCCTCTCCTGATTTCCCGCAGAGTAATTAAATGCCAAAAGTGGAAGAATACCATTTGCTACTCCGATTGAAAAATAAAGCGGAAGCTGATCCAACTTTTTGACAATCCCAAGACCTGCCACTGCTTCTGTGGTATAGCCGGAAACGAACCTGGATTGAGCTGCAATGGCCACAACTGTCAGCGCATACTGTATGGCAGATGGAAACCCGACAGAGAGAATAGTCTTTAAATACGTTCCTGTATACCGAAGTTTGGACGGATTGAGATTGACCACAGTATCCTCTCTGTTCCAGGCCATATAGATTAGAAAGTACAACGTTGCTGCCAGATTGGAAAGCGCTGTCGCCATACCGGCTCCGGCTGCTCCCATACCCAGAAATCCAGGAAGCACAAAAAACGGATCCAACATGATATTCAGGATACCACCCAGAGCAACACCAAGGGCTGCCTGTGCCGCACTTCCCTCTGCCCGTACCAGATTTGCCAAAAGCGTATTCAGAATCGTCCATGGTCCTCCAAGCACAACCACCCATTTTGCGTATCCGAACGCAGTTTCATAGGTCGCATCGGTAGCTCCGCAGAGAAACAGTACTGGTCTTGCAGTCAGCAGAAAGATCAGCGAAAACAGCACTCCCATTCCGAGTCCTCCCCAGAATGAAATCGATGCAATCCTTCTTGCATCTTCCGTCTTTTTCACACCCAGTGCCCTGGAAACAGCACTTGCTCCTCCAACACCAAATAAATTGGAAATGGCTGTCAGCATGACAAAAGAAGAATACACCACCGTAATCGCCGCCGTTTCATTTGGATCATTCAGCATCCCAACAAAGTAGGTATCTGCCAGATTATAGATCAGGGCAATCATCTGGCTCGCAATCGCAGGAACAATCTGAGCACGCACCGCCCTGGTCACCGGCATGGACTCAAACACTTCTGTATTCTCTTTCATTTCCCCTTCATCCCCTTATACTCCTTCTCCCTTTTATTATATTAAGATCGAAAGGCCAAAACAATCCTGTCTTTTTATTCTTTATATGTCAGCACAAACTGTTCCAACTCTCTGTTTTTCTGCTCTGTCTCCATACGCAGATTCTCCTGTATCTGGTGTAACCGTTCCAGAATCCCCTGTATCTGGCTGCAGGTTCTCTCTGCCCGTTCCTTTGCCTGCTTGATCCGGTCATAGACCATCCAGTCTGTAATAAATCCGTCAAAAAAGTAATCCGCAAAGTGCAGAAAGTCTCCAATTTCCACCTGAATGTCCCCGTCAATCTGACTCGACACATCTGCAAGCTCCGTCCGGAAACTGCGCAGGGCGCTTTGCAGATCCATAGTCTTATCACGGACTTTATTGAGCTTGTCGTATTTGATCACATCTGTCATCAGTCCGCCTCCCATGAGATCGATTGTTCCCCATGTTTTTGCATCCTTCAACCCCTGAGAAATCTCTTCTGCCCGGTAAAGAGCCTGCTGCCCCGCATCCAGTGCCTCGTGAATTTCCCGGTTCTGATTTTTTAAAAAGGCCATCCGTCTTTCGATTTCCATAATTTTCTCCGCCTCAGGATTCCCGGACTTCTTGATCTCTTCTTTTTTCTTCTCCATTACTGTCTCATACTGCTTCTTACATTTTGGAAGATCTGCCGTCTGTTTTACATAAAAGGCAATATCCTCACCGACCGCCTGCAGCTCGTTTTTTGCTGCCTCGTATTTTACGACTGCTCGAAAGGCCTCCTCTTCCTCCTTGGAAAGTTTCTCTTCCATTTTTCCTGCCGCACGGTAAAATAGAGCTGTAATGCCTCTTCGCTTCAGCCGATCTACATCTTCCTGCTCCTCTTCCATGATCTTTTTCAGATCTTCCACATTCTTCTCCAGTTCGTTCTGCTGAATATAAAGATCCGCAAGCTTGGCATCCGCTCGTTCCTTTTCCATGATCTCCTGCTGGAGACGTTGAAGCTCCTCATCATAGTAATTCATATGGTTTTTCTCCTTTGCGCTCTCTTATGTATTCTGTTCCCCTTCTTTTCCCTTCATTGTCTCACCTGCCGTTTTCCGTCAGACCGATCATTCTATGGTTTTCAGCTTTTCTACCGTATCATACATAATCGCAAGACATTTTTCGAATTCCTCTTTTGATACTGTATAAAAATCATCACCTGGATAACATGCATCAAAATAAAAATCTGTAAGATATGCCAGCCCAATAGTATCCAGATTTAACTTTGGATTCCATTCGTTTAATTTTGAGGCCATTTTCTTCATATTGTGTTTTCTAAGCAGATCAGAAACATCTTCATCCAAAAGTGCCTTGTCCAGATAGCCCTTCAGATATTTCTCCGCAACCTGCTGACACTGTACTGAAAGCTGATTCTAGAATGTACTCCCTGTTTCCAGTACAGATTCCAGATATTTCAGATCTTTTTCGGCAATATCTATGTAAGTATTTTTTATCATTCCAGAACCTCCAAAATCAATTTTTTATCTCTGTCTATTTCCTTTTGAAAAACCTGGCTGGACATGTTCCCACCTTCATAAGAGAAAACTACATCCGTGCCTACACCATCCAAAGGATCATCCAGAGTCCATCGGATATCAGCCATTAAAGTGCGATCCGTAAGATGCGTTTCTGTTACAACTAACAGATCCACATCGCTGCTGCTGCGTACTTCTCCTCTGGCACAGCTTCCAAACAGATATACTTTCTTCAGACCTGGTATCTCCCTCTGCATCAGGTATTTCAGATCACTTTCTACTTTTTTTTGAAATCTTACAGGAAGATTTTTATATTCTTCTCTGTATATTCTTATTTCGTTCATACACTGAACCTCCAGATAATCAGTCGGCTTTCAACGAATTCTGCTAATATTATATCATCCTGGATGCTGACTGTCATTTCTTTTCCTATATCAAAAAACAAAAGGAACGTCACATTTCACGACGTTCCTGATTGATTGACAAATCATTCCATTTTTAATTGCATCTCTTATGATTCGCGATGTACTCCTTCTTGTGCCGGTCCATCCAACAGATCCCCCTTACAGTCAAATCTGGATCCATGGCAAGGGCAGTCCCATGGCCGCGTTCCAGTGCATTCATCGTGTCTTTCGGCACTCAAAAGAAACGTTTCGTAACTCCCTTTACCGCTTTCCCACTGTCTTTGAAAATTTTCGGGATCTCTTCCACGGAAAACCTTGAAGGAGCAAATGTCTCCGCATATGGGTTTTCTTTGTTACAAATTTCGTCACAAATCAGCATTGCAGAAACCATGGCGGAACTCATTCCCCACTTTTGAAATCCTGTTGCCAAGAACCAGGTAGGTCTGTCCGGTGTCCCTGTCCTCCTAGTAGCAGATAGTGGTCATACTGTCTGAATGAAAGTTTGGCCTCTCCTTCTCCTATATAGATTCCTTTCAGAGTCCCGACATGCTCAAGGGCGAGGACATAGGACCGCTCCTGATGCATTCTTGTAAAATACATACCGGGAACATTGACAAATGGGAAATGTGTGGCAAACACAATGTATTCTGCTTTCACGCTTCCTAAAGCTGTCTTTACCACATGTTCTTCCACCTCTTTTACAGCAGAATTTTCGTATACATTCAGCTTTTCCGACAGTGCACGAAGAAACTTTAAGAGGTGAAATTCTGCCTGTCCCGGAAAACGCATTGCTCCAGCTGACAAGCCGTTAGTATACCCGCTATTCCGCCTCCGATTATGACTGCGTCCACCTTTATTTCCCTGTCAAGCTCCGATCTTTCCTCACATCTATATGTCTGCTTCCATATCGATTCCATCGTCTGCCTCCCGAAATACTTTTAACATTAAGCTTTCCAGACAGAGACCGTTTATACCTATTTCTCACTTCAATCGTTTTTCCGTAGTTCTTCTGCCAGATTCCGGCTTCCAAAATAATAAACAGCACCAGAAAAAAGGATACAAATTCCAAGCAGCATTACGGCAAGCAGTCCTACTGCCTCCCATGGATAATCGAAACGAAAATACAACAGTTTCGCTTTGAATGCTCTTCCGAGGATCCAGATTATCCCACTTCCTACAGTTCCTGTCGCAGTCATCACCAGTCCCCAATAGCAAAGACCTTCTAAAAAAATCAGCCTCCAAAGCTGCCCTCTTGTTAATCCAAGACTTTGCATAATGGCAAATTCCCGTCTCCGAACGGCAAAGGCTGAGAACAATGTATTCCCATAGTTCAAAATTCCAATCGCCAGAATGGAGGCAGAGAGTCCTCCTAACAGGATATCAGCTGTCTGAATTCTGTTTTGTTCCGATTCTAATAGTGTGTAGTTTGCATTCAAATAAAATGTATCCATCGTGCCGCTGTCTTTATTTTCTTTCTGAATCAGCCGGGATAGTTTCTGATCGACAAGCACATCGTCTTCTCCTGCTTTGATGTCAAAAGAAATATCAAAAGTTTTTTTAGGAAAGTCCAGTTTTTCAAATGCCTCCTCCGTCATAATAAAGTAATTGATCTGATTTCCAAGCGAAGTAGTCTGAAGTTCCGGAAATCCTTTTGCTGTCATATCGAGATATCCAGCGCATACGGCAGTTCCTTTTTCATAATGTTCCATCTGTCCTGCCTTCCCATACGAATCAAGGGAATAAAACGCAACAGGGTCTCCGACAATTTGTGCTGCCTGACTTTCCAACGTCTGTGACAGCTCATTATGATGTAATAAAATACATCCTTCTCCTGCCTGAAAGCATCTCATATCAACAGCAAGGCCATGGCTGACTGCATAACGCTCCAGTTCTGATACAAATGTATCATCCACAATCTGGATTGTCGCAAAATCCTGTCCCCTCTTTGTCTCTTTCATGGATCGCAGGCGCGGCTCCAGGGCTTTGCAGTTCTGAAAATCAATCACTGCATAGCTTCCCTGGACAGTTTGTATCGTCCCGGTATCAATTTCTTTTATTTCTCCCAGAGTCTTCATTAAACTATCCGGTAAAACCGGCGTATTGTCATTAATCTTTTCCGGCACAAGTTCCGGAAATCTGAAGATTCCCGTTAAAATTCCGATTTCGAAATCTGGATTCTTTTCAATCTGATTCGTGAGATCCGTTCCAGTCATAATGACGACCGCAGACAAAAACGTAATACACCCTGTCAGAAGTGCCCCGATGCTGACAGTCAGTCTCTTTTTTGACCTTGTGATATTTCTCCACGCCATTTCCAGAAACAGCATTCTATTCAGTCTGCTTTGCTTCTCTTTCCATGTATTACCCGTTTCTATGTAACGGACCGAATCCATTGCGCTCCATCGGATTACCTTACAGACGGAAAGTCCGGATGCCATCAGCGATGCTGTAAAAACCAACCCTGCAGCTCCTGCCAGAAGCAGTGGGTACCACCCTTTTGTATCATTTTTCCCTAATCCTTCCATGAAAAGTTTTTCCAGAGCGGCTGGAAGAAACAGCCGTACGATCAGGCCACCTGCTAACGCTCCCGCTGCAATTCCTTTTACGGTGCTCCATACACTTTGATATAGTGCAATGCTTCGAAGCTGAGATTCTGTCGCACCAAGAACTTTCAGCAGACCATACTGATGGATTTCTTTTCCCAATGTGATCGAGACAACATTGTAGATCAAAAGAAATGCACATAAGAGCACCAAAATACCGCATCCAGCTGCAATGGAAATACTGCCGAACACTCCTTCGATACTTTGTTTTACCATTGGATTTTCCCCAAATACCTGCTGCGAATCGTACTCCATGTCCAGACTGGAATAGAGTTTTGTTTCCATCCCCTCTCCATCTTCTGTCGCACTGGAGACTGCCATAATTTTATCCGCCGGGAAAACCGGTATATCATGCTCCTTCAGAAATTGTTCCGATATATAGGCGTGCGGCCCTGTCACAGATGTATCCAGGTAGTCCGTATAATATCCACTCAACAAAAATGTAACCGTCTCTTCTGTACCATCCGCCAGTATCGTTTTCATCTGGATTCTCATTCCAATCTCAGGATCATCGATCTTCATCTGATCAAGCGTTTCCCTGGACAGCATGATCTCATTTTTCTCCTTCGGATATGTTCCGTTCACATCCGTATATGCCGGGACAATCATCTTTTCCCATGCATCCTGATCCAGATAAACAAGCTCGCCTTCCCATCGCTCCGATATAGTACCGGTTCCGGCTGATTTCTCAATTCCTACTGCCGAAAGCCAGGAAAACTGTATCATCTGTTCATATTGTTTCTGACTTCCATTTTCCAGAGATACATTCGCCGCAGTCCCCATACCCCGTAAATCAATCAGATAATCAGAACGAATTTTTCCATATGCAATCGAAAAGGCAGTATACAGCAGAAAAACTGACATGGCAGCCGCCAAAACAAGGATCCGGTTCTGTTGCCTGTTGTACCGATTATACGCCCGTGCCAGGTCCTTTACAGCTGTCTGATTATTATTCCTCGTACTCATACCTTTCCCTCCTGATATATCTGCCCATCTTCAATCCGTACAATCCGGTCTGCCATCTGCGCGATTTCCTCATTATGAGTTACGACAACCAGCGTCTGATAAAATTTTCGGGAAAGTGTTTTCATCAGACCAATTACTTCCATTCCTGTTTTGGAATCCAGATTTCCTGTTGGCTCATCGGCAAGTACCACGGCCGGACGTGTAATCAATGCCCGTGCAACAGCCACTCTCTGCTGTTCTCCTCCTGAGAGAGTATATGGTGTCTGGCCGACCTTTTTCTGCAATCCTAAAGACTCCAGAAGCATTTCTGTAAACTCCGGTTCCACCATCCTGCCGTCCAGCTTGAGCGGAAGAACAATATTGTCATAAACATTCAGTACCGGAAGCAGTTTAAAATCCTGAAATACAAATCCTATATTTCTTCTTCTGAACAGCGTCTGTTCATTCTGCGACATTTCCCCGATCGAAACTCCTCTGATAAAGATTTCTCCTTCTGTCACATCATCCAGTGCTCCAATTACATTCAGCAGTGTGGATTTTCCACTTCCAGAAGAACCGACAACTGCAACAAATTCTCCTTCTTCCACAGAAAAGTTTACTCCATTCAGTGCATAGATCCGGTTTTCTCCCACCTTGTAAATCTTTTTCAAGTTTCTGGCCGTAATGATATTCATAACAGTATCCCTCCTTTTCCATACAGTTTACCAGACAAATCTCTCAAAAAAGTAACAAAAGCGGAAACTCTTTTTAAGTTCCCGCTTTTGGCAGTATGATAGACACAATAAGACCTGGATTTTTTCGTTTCACCTTTACAAACCCGTCGTGTCTGCGTACAATTTCTCTTGCAATAAACAGCCCCATGCCAAACCCTTCCTGTCCGGAAACTCTGGTTCCCCGATAGTAGAGCTGAAAAATCCGGCTTTCCTCTCCCGGTTCAATTCCTATTCCATTATCCTCAATGCGGATTTCGGAAAACATCTCATTGGAATTCAGTATAATATTAACTTCCGATTCCTCCGGAGAATACTTGATACTGTTGTCCAACAGATTGTAGATGGCCTCACACAGCCAGTTTCTATCATGAGGTACCAGGATTCCTGTCTTCTCTTCACTTAGAGTAATATGAATGCTTCTGGCCTTTGCCTTTTGGTACACCTGAAAAACAGCCTGTGCGGCAGTTTCTTTTAAGTCGCTTTCACATTTACGAATCTGAATAATCTGATGCTCCAGACGTGCAGCCTTTAAAAATTCCTCCAGCAGGAAATGAAGTTTTCGTTCCACATGTTCCATTTTTTCAAAGTATTTCATCCTTGTTTCGGAATCCATCTTCTCATCTTCCAGAATGGCAATATATGTTTCCAGATTTGCAAGAGGCGTTCTCAGCTGATGGGCCAGTTCTGCCAGAAGTTTTTTTATGCCGTCCCGCTCTTTCTCAGCGAGCTCAGTCACCCCTGCATACATATTCTGGATTCTTTGAATCTGAAATCTGATTTTTGAGACAAGTGTATCATCCTGCGTTGGTTCATAAAGGATCTCTTTTTTCTCAAGTAACTTTTCCAGCGAGTCGGACACTGCACTTAGTTCATTCTGATATTCTTTCTGCCGCTCCTTCCACAGATAAGTCATTCCGCTCAGGACCGCCAGCAGAAGACATATTGCCAGCCAGCTTCTCTGAAAAATAAGACATCCTATAAGAATCGACAGTAAAGTCGTATTGATTCCTATAACCCCTCTTCTTACCATAATAGCTTCCCTCTATTCTCCAAATGTATATCCGACACCAAAAATGTTTCTGATATAGACTGGATCTGATGGATTTTTTTCTATTTTCTTTCTCAGCCGGTTGATCACGACTGTCAGGGCATGATCTTCCACAAAACTGTTCTCTGCAGTCCAGACTTTCTCAAATAATCTTTCTTTTGTCACAATCTTTCCTCGATTTGCAGCCAGAACAGAAATGACTTTCCATTCTCTCGCAGTCAATCGTACCTCTCCATCATGATTCCAGAGCTTTTTCTTTTCAAAATCGATTCGAAGGTCCTGATATTCCAGAATTTCTCCATCCAAACTACGATTTACTATGACTTCCATTTTCTTTAATAGAATTTGAGGAGAAATCGGTTTTGTCACATATTCCTGACAGCCAGCTTCGTATCCCTCTAAAATATCTTCTTCCTCATCTTTTGCGGTCAGAAAAATAACAGGAATGGATCTGTACTTCAAAAGTTGTTTACAAAATTCAATTCCAGAAGTTCCTGGGAGTCCAATATCCGCCAGAATCAAATCCGGTTTCCTTTGCACATATTCCTCTGCTTCTTTAACTGTGTGTGCCTGAAATACCAAGTGTCCTTCTTTGCTGAAAAATACAGTCAACGCCTCATTCATCTGAATGTCATCTTCCAACAGCAAAATTCTCATATGTGAACTCACTCCGTCTTCTTTTTATTATCCCTTGGCTGGAACCGCCGGATCTGTGATACAATCCGTACTGCTGCCGCCATTCCGCCATCTCCATAGGACGGACTTGCAAGAAATTTCTCTGAATCAGAAGCCAATTTTTCTCCGGAGTCCAGTGTCCGAATCATTTCCTGTTCCCATCCTTCCAGTCGCGCCATGGAAATGGATTCCAAGCCTAGCACTGCATCGATGAAGTGCTTCCGGTAAGATGTTTCATGCTTTTCCATCAGAAACCGGATCAATTCCAGACGTTTCGACATGCTTTTTACATTTGCTGATGCCGGGGCTGTCCGATAATCAAGAAGCGACTCCGGAACAATACCAATTCTGGTATCCTTGCCGGTTTCCAGAATACTCAAAAAGAAATCCCAGTCTTCAAATCCTGCACGCATCGATTCATCATAACCGCCGCATGCTTTCCATGCCTCAAGCTTTAGCAGATGCGTGGCCGGACAACAGTTCCGTGAAAGGAACGCACCTATTGTCCCTCCTCCCGGTTTCACAACCGCATCCAATACTCCAAACGTCTGCATCCATGAGGATGCCGCAACCATCGAAGTATCTCCATGCAGAAGTTCTCTGACCTTCTCCAGATACTGTGGCTTTAGCTTGTCATCTCCATCCAAAACCAGTGCATAAGGAGTCTGTACAGCTCTCAGTCCCGTGTTCCTGGCGGCGGATACCCCTCTGTTTTCCTGCCGTATCACGTCAAGCGGTACAGGATAGCTTTCAGTCTTTTGCATTTTCTCCATAATGCGGACTGATTCTTCCTCTGTCGATCCGTCATCCACAAGAATAATTCTGGCCGGCAGCAGTGTCTGGCTGCACACAGACCGGACGGCATCCAGGATCATTTCTCCCTGATTGTAGCTGGTGATCACTGCCTCGATATCATCAGCAATATTCTGTGCCATTTTTCGTTCCATTTCCATGTCCTCCATCCAGATCCTCTATTTTTCTACAACAACAGTCAGCATGACTAAATCCTCACTGCCTGTATTGATAATGCTATGTCCTGAACCTTTTTTACAGATATGGCATGTGCCCGGACCGAGAATTTCTTCCTGTCCATCACAGACTGCCTTTCCGGTTCCGGAAAGAATATAGTTAATATCATCGCTGGTCGGATGTCCGTGCATACCGATAGATCCACCGGCGTGAATTCTGCACGGAATAATCTTCCCTTCCTGATCCATATACATTCTGGCCGACATCTGACCCGTCCCCTGGTTCATGCCAGACACAGTGATTTCTTCAATTTTGTTAAAATTAATCAACATTTCTCTTTCCTCCAATACCGATTTTTATAAACAATCAGTTCCGGATCCTCTCTGCTGCGTTTAAATATGAATCTGAAACTCTCCATAATCGAATCTTCCATTTCCCTGTTTTAGTTTCCCCTTTTCTGACAGACTGCGAAATGCCAGTTCTATCCGATCTACGATGTCAACTGACATGTGAAGCTGATGATGCCCTGGTAAAATCCGATTCATTTTCAGCTTTTGAATTTTCCTGACAGATTCCCAGAATCTCTGTGGATCCGTTGTTGGATAAAACGCATCCAGGCAACCCTGATAAATCAAATCTCCCGAAAGCAGGTATTTCCTGTCCACATCATAAAAGCAACAGTGCCCTGGGGAATGTCCCGGCGTATGAATGACCTTGAGCACCCTTTCTCCCAAATCCATACTGTCTCCATCACAGAAAATGCACTGCGGCGTTCCTTGAAAAATCCGATAATCATCCAGTATAAAACCCTCAGGAAATTTGCAGGGGTACCGGACCAGATTCTGTTTTATGACCTGTTCCGGAAGAGGAAACTGGCCGGATAACCAGTCTTTTTCTGCTTCATGTACCCCAATATTTTCGAAATAGGAAAGACCGCCTATATGATCCCAGTGGGCATGTGTGATGACGGCCGTAACCGGAAGTGATGTCAGTCGATTGACAACTTCTCGGATATTACCTATGCCTAATCCGGTATCGATCAGAACGGCCTCTTTTGTTCCGCAAAGCAGATAAGAATGCGTTTCTTCCCAGTGCTGGTACTCACTGATTGCAAATGTGTCCTGATCGATTTCCTCCACGGTAAACCAGTTCTTCATACGCTTCCACCACCTCGATACTCGTCTATATAATCATTACATTCATAATCTAATGGCAAAACGCCAAATTGATCTCTTTTGGCGCTTTTTTCTGAAAATACCTTCTAATTAATGACTGTCTATCCGAACTGACATTCTATCGTTTTCATCATCTCTCGGAACCCATTTTTCTCATAAAAACGAATTCCATCAGCATTCTGCGGAAAAACCTGTGTTCTGATAAAGTCTGCTCCTCGCTTT
>ERZ1643246.1370-NODE-1370-length-26721-cov-53.649066_pt1 | contig 26721 bp, 27 predicted proteins | sample MGYA00579265_ERZ1643246 | MGnify/ENA primary metagenome ERZ1643246 (study PRJEB29033, sample SAMEA4952261) | chicken gut metagenome | biome: Broiler Chicken; feature: Gastrointestinal Tract; material: Caecum | place: Ireland | collected 2018 | study: Broiler...
CGGGATCCATGGGAAAAGAAAAATCAAAGGAAATGCTTTTCTGGACAAAAGAAGAATATACACAGTTCATTGAGGCGGTTGCAGATAAACCCATACAGTTGTTTAGATGAGATATGCAAGGGACTTGAAGAAAAGATGGATCATCTGGTCAATAGACAATTGTATACGCAGTCGAAAACAGCAGCGACTGAAGAAGAGCGGGAAAAAGCCAGAAAGGAGTATCTGGATAAGAAAGGAATACCGGAGAACTTTCGTTGGTAGGGATTCTTCTTGTTTGAGTTATAACAGGAGCGTGGCACGCACCTGTAAATCACGGACAAAGAGAAGAATCAGATGATGCGGACGGAAGAATATCGCTGAACGGAAACGGCCCCGCAGGGCGCAAGGGTACTTTTGATGGACGAAGGCTGTCGAAAGTGCTTTTGCGTTACTTTCGGCGAAAGTAACAAAGCCTTGCGCCGTATCCGGCGCTGATTACTGCCCGAAAAGGGAGAGAGGAGAGTTATTGAAGAGAACGATCAGTTTTATGACAGGAAAAGGTTCTGTCAACCATAACAGCAGGAAATTCCATGCAAAAAATACAGATCCAGAGAGAAGTTATCTGAATGTGGAATACTGCAATGAAAATATCAAAGACGTCTATCACGAATTATTTGATGAAGCATTATCCCGTTATAATGAAAAACAGACAAGGAATGACCGTCGGATTGACGATTATTACGAAAAAATCCGCTCTGGGAAACAGGAAAAGCCATTCCATGAAATTATCCTGCAGATCGGGGATAAGGATACAATGGGAGCGGAAACAGAAGAAGGACAGCTTGCGGCAAAGATACTGGACGAATATATGCAGGATTTCCAGAGAAGAAATCCCACATTAAGAGTGTTCTCGGCTCATCTACACATGGACGAGGCAACGCCACATCTGCACATAGATTTCGTGCCTTATATTACAGGGAGCAAACGGGGGCTTGATACAAGGGTGTCTCTAAAACAGGCGTTGACAGCCCTTGGTTTTAAAGGCGGTACGAGAAGGGAAACGGAATTAAATCAGTGGGTGTCGGCTGAAAAGCAGCAGCTTGCCGCAATTATGCTGGAGCATGGAATTGAATGGGAACAGAAAGGCACACATGAAAAGCATTTGTCCTTATTGGATTTTGAAAAGCAGGAGAGGACAAAGGAGGTGGCTGCGCTCGAAAAACAAAAAACTGAGTTGGAGGAGCATAACGCTACTATGCAGGAAGTCAATGAAAAATGGCTTGACCAGTTGGAGAATATTGAGCATGATATATTTTCGGCGCAGGAAAGCCGGGAAGAAGCCGATAAGCAGGCAGAACAGGCAAAGAAAAAGGCGTTACAATATGAGAAAAAACTAATGGAAATTGCGCCTATAGTAAAAGATATGGAGCGATTCGCAGAGAAATATTCTGCTGATCCCGAGGAAGTGCTGCCGGAGGCAGGAATGCTGGAAACGGGGAAATCTTACCGAGAAAAGAAAGCAAAGCCGCTGATTAAGAATATTGTGGCGGTGTTGCGGTCAGTTTATCGGGCTTATCTTGACTTGTCCAGAAGATTCAGTGATATGCAGAAATCTTATGAGAAGGCATGGAGTAAGGTTAATTCTCTTACTGCCCGTGTAGAAGAACTTTGGAATGAAAACAGAGCCCTGCGGGAACGGCTGGGAGACTTTGGCAGGGTAGAACGGGCATTAGGACGAGATACAGTTGAAACGATTGTTCAGAAGGAGAAAAGACTGGAAGAAGTACAGAGAATGCAAAAGCAGAGGCAGAAAAGGAAGATAGACAGAGGGGAGAGATGAAGAAACATTTAGATTTCTTTCAGAGTTCGGTTCTTGTGGATAATAAGTCGATTATGTGGTAAAATCAAAGAGCAAAGATAAAAACGCAACGTAAGAGATAATCTCTTATAGAGCCGGTAGGTAGCCCGGCCGCACCGTCTGGTGTAAGTAACCCTCCCTCCTTAGGGTCGTCCGTTCTTTGTTCATCACAATCATTTAAGGAGGAATTGTCATGGACAAAGTATCAGGCAGATTGACAGTATTTTTCGAAGACCCATTCTGGGTAGGCATTTTTGAATGCATATCGGATGGAAAGCTCTCTGTATGCAAGGTTACGTTTGGTGCGGAACCGAAAGACTATGAGGTGTATGATTTTGTCTTGAAAAATTACTATCAGCTAAGATTTAGTCCGGCTGTGGCAACTGATGTAAAGGAGACTGGGCGTAATCCAAAACGGATACAGCGAGAAGTGCGAAAACAGGTACAGAATACTGGAATAGGCACAAAATCGCAGCAGGCTTTGAAATTGCAGCAGGAGCAGTTGAAAACTGAGCGCAAGACTGTGAGCCGGGAACAACGGGAGGCAGAGAAACAGCGGCAGTTTGAACTGAAACAGCAGAAAAGGAAAGAGAAGCATAGGGGCAGGTGAAGCTTGCTCCTATGTGCGAAAAGTCATAAGGAATTATTGCGTTAGTTATTGAAACATTTGGACATTATGATACAATGTTAGGTAAGGCAAGGTTGGAGGAAATGAAGATGATAATCAAACAAACAAATTTGAATTTAGTATATCCTAGGATTATGGAATATAGAAAAAAATTTGCAAATTCGGAAGAAGTTTTGCAACGGTATTTTCTGCCGTCTACAATTTTGCCAATTCCCGATCAGGTACAGAATGAAGTGCCTAGAATAATTGCACAAACTAAAAACGGACATTCTGTGTTAAATATAGCTTTAACTGTATCCTCTTTTACAACTAATTATAATGGAAGCTTTGTGTCTGATTGGAATAAGTGCAAAGATTATTTAGCACAAAGATGTTCGGATATTTATAGCATTATTGATAATATGACAGAAAACAATAATACTTTTGTGGGATTGATTACAAACGTCGAAATTGATGATTTAGATGGAACTGGGCTAGAGGTATTGAAGAAAAGCTTGTTTGGTGAAAAAGTAATCAAAATGGGAGAATTGTATGATTTGTCTTGCAAATTAACATATATCTATAAAAAACAATATTATATCAATATAACACTACAGAATTTACGGGAATTTTCTGCCCAACAGTATAGTAATGGAAGAACATATATAACTGGTGAGCGGAAACATACTGTGTCAGCATCAATTGATATAAATGATAGATATGCTGCTAACAATGATATAAATTATAAGTCGAAAAAAGAAGCGTTCGATGAAATTTTGAATATTACAAGTAATATAATAGATAATAAATTAGAAAATCTGGTGAGGAAAGGGGAGTTTGTATATGATGAGTAAAAATGATACCTCTAGTGTGAAAGCAATGATAACTGTTGTTGCTCTTTCAGCGATGAGTTTAACCACTACTTTAAATACAAGTGGAATGATATACAATGATTCCCCCTTTGCAATTATGGATAACTTTTCTGAAAACGATTTGGGAACAACAACGCCAGTCCCTCAAATATCTGAAACGAAGACTCAAACAAGCTATAATTTTGCTAAGGAGCTATTTGAAAATGATATGAGGGATTTTACAAAAGAGGAAGCTGAGATTTATAAAGCGTCTTTGAAAAAAATATACAAACCAACAGGAGTTAATATTTTTGACATATGTTAGATGAATTTATTGATTTTACACAATCTTTATTTCCGTCAATTAGTCCATACGTAAAAGACAGGACAAAGGCGGCGATAAAGCAGTTTGAGTTAAGTGGTAAAAAACTAAGTCTATTTAATTATAAAGCATATGACTTTTTATCTCAAGGAGACATCTTTGAAGGAATACCATTTACTAGGGTTGAAGAGGATGGAAGTATATCTGCTTATAGAGGAAAGGGGATGCTTATTTCTAATACGTGTAGTGCAGATCACGATGATGAAATTGTTCTTGCTCCACTACTGGATATAGATTTACTTGGGCTCAATAAGACTGATATAGTAAATAATTTGCACTATAGACTATTATATTTACCAGACAAAAGATATGAAAACTATGTGGTGGATTTTAGCCTTTTAAATACATTTAATAAAGACGTTTTAAATAGAATGATAACACAGGGAAAAGTGGTAAAAGAAACATCTTTAAATCAATTTGGATTTTATTTATTCCTTTGCAAATTGACAATATGCTTTATGAGGCCAGAAGATGAGGAAGTTCAGGCAAATCGACGAGAAAATTATAAACAGTTGCATTGCGTGAACTGATATGGGAGATACATATTACTGATAAAAATTTATTTTTGAGGGGAGTAGCATTATTTGCATAAGGTGGATAAGAGAAATATAGTAGTTTTAAGTGGCTCTATTCTGGCTCTAAAAATTTTGACTGGCGCAAATACGATAATATTTTTTGAAGAATATGGATAATAAAGCCGTTATAAATTAGAGAAAAACACCTAGTTTAAATTATCCGCCGAGGAGTTCGAAGAGCGGACAAAAATGCGAAAAAGCCCGTAAATGTGAGGGTTTGGTAAGGATGTTTTTAAGATTTAGGTTTTGCGGTATAGTATGTTGCGTACTATACCGCTTTCCCTTTCCACAAAGTGACCTTTGAGTGGTCGAATACTCCGATATGGTTATAGATAATTTCAATTTCCTGTAAGCGTTTACCGCTGCTCTTATCAGGAGCATGGACAATAATTTTGTCGATAAACTCATGTACAATTTCTGGTGTTAGTTCTGTAAGGTTAGTGTACTTGCGGACTACTGAAAGAAATTGCTTTACATCCACAGATTGTTTTTCTTCTTTCTGTAATTCTTTCTCTAAGGAAGTCTGTTCTTCCTGCAAAGTATGCTGTTCTTCCTCATATCCTTTTGAAAGTTTCATAAAGCGCTCATCTGAAAGTTTTCCACTAATATTGTCTTCATAAATCCGTTGAAAAATTTTGTCCAACTCTTGAATACGGGAATGGATTTCTGTAAGCCGTTTTTTCTTTTGCGACAGTTCTTTATTTCTTTGCCGCATATCCGTATCCATGACCATCTGAACAAATTCATCTTCATAATCTGATACATAGCGGATAACTTCTTTCAGGTTTTCCAGCACAATTTGTTCGACTACTACATTACGAATATAGTGCATAGTACATGATTTTGAATTGTGCCGGTAATTGCTGCATACAAAATTATGTTTCTCTGCGCTCTGTGCCATTTGCCTATGAAATGTCATTTTGCTTCCGCAATCTGCACAGTAGAGCAAACCAGAGAACATAGGCATATCCCCCATTTTGGTAGGGCGGCGTTTTCCGGAACGGATTTTCTGTACAATCTCAAAGGTTTCCTTGTCAATGATTGCTTCATGGGTATTCTCAAAAATCCTCCATTGTTCAGGACTGTTATCAATTTTTTTGCGATTTTTATAAGACTTAACATGGGTCTTAAAATTCACAGTATGTCCTAAATAATCCATTCTTTCTAAGATGTGAGATACCACAGTTGCACTCCACAGATACTTGTCAGGTGGAAGAACGGTTCGTGGCTTTTCCCCATGCTCTAACGCATAATAAGTAGGGCAAAGAATTTTTCTTTCCGTTAGAATATTGGCAATTCGTGTCGGTCCATAACCATTGACACATAAACGGAAGATTTCCCGAACCACTTCGGCGGCTTCTTCATCTATAAGCCATTCCTTTTTATTGTCAGGATTCTTCATGTAGCCATAAGGAGCGTGAGAACCGATATGCTCGCCTGCCATTCCTTTAGAACGTTTGACTGCACGGATTTTTTTGCTGGTATCCTTTGCGTACCATTCGTTGATTATGTTACGAAATGGGGTAAACTCATTCTCCCCCACATGGCTATCCACGCCATCATTGACAGCAATAAAATGGACATCCATGTTCGGGAACATAATTTCTGTGTACATTCCCACCTGCAAATAATCACGCCCAAGTCTTGACATATCTTTGACTATAACGCGTTTGATTCTTCCTGCTTCGACCTCTGCAATCATTCTTTGAAAATCTGGTCTGTTGAAATTTGTACCAGAAAATCCATCATCTACAAAAAACACATAAGGCTGATACCCATGTTCGATTGCATAACGCTTCAGGATTTTTTTCTGGTTAATAATACTGTTTGAATCACCCTCCTGTTTATCATCTTGTGAAAGCCGACAGTATAATGCGGTTAATTCCTCTGTTTGATTTCCAATCGGATAAATGGAAGTGATAGTGTTGTTTGACTGCTGTAACATAAATACCTCCTATCCGACAGTCAAACAGACAATGCTTTTGCAACTTTATTGTACCGCATTTTCTGTTTTCTGTCTGCCCTGTTTTATAGCAAAATTATTGTTTCAAGTCATTACGGATAAGCCTTTTTACTTTCGTTACTGCGTCTTCCTGTGCCTGTTCTTTTGAGCGGGATTTTACCACATAACAGGTGTTTCCTATCTGGTATTCCCGTATCATTTCAGGGGCAGGATTCTTTGTGTTTTCCATAAGATAACAACCTCCTGTTATTTTCTTTGAAGCAAACCGAACAGCTTTCGCTAAAGCTCATGGGAATCTCACCCCTGAATGGTTCTCATCCAGCCGTACCCTTTGCCAGCGGTGCTACATCATCACACGGACTAAGGCTGTACGGAAGTATCATTATCACAATAGAAAGTTCATGGCGGCAGCTCTGCGGTAAGCTACTTATGGAACGCTGGCAGGAATCGCTATCCGGTATCATCCCTCCTTTGGTGGGTCACGGCGTGCCAGCCCAACGGCTCTCTTTCTATCGAAACGTATTCGGCTGCTTTATGCTGCGTTGATTAGACGCTTTCTTTTTCAAGGAACAATCCGGCTTTGTCAGCCTGTTAAAATGCACTGGTGATAATGCACTTTAATAGACGGGCAAGCTCTGTCTGGGAAGCATGGGCTTGTCCATGCTTCCACAGGAGAGCGTTATTTTTACTTTGGTTCCCTGATTTCAAAAGATAAAATCTTTGCAATCAGACGTGTTTCCATCCGGCGGCGTAGGGTTTCATCTACAACCATGTGGGTGTTCCCGTATTCGTCTTTCATGGGACGCATGGAACGGCTGGCAATAAAACCGCTGTAATGGCGTACAATCTGGTTGACTGCTTCAATATCGCCGTCCGCAGCCCTTACAATCACAGGAAACGGAATCATAGGGTGCTTTGCTGTCATGCTTTATCCTCCATAAACTTTTTGATAAATTCCAGTCCGGCGTGTCTTCTTCTCTGGATGGTAGAACGGTTGACTTCCAGAATTTTTGAAATCTCCGTATCGTCAAATCCGAGGAAATAATATCTCAGGATAACGTCACGTTTCTTTCCGTCCAGATTTTCCAACGCTTCTGCTAACAGGCTGTTTTCAATGCGGACAGTAAATCCATCCATTTCAAAAGTATGGAAATAGGATGGATAGGTGTCTTCGGAAGAAAACAGATTGACGGTGTAATCGTCCATATCACAAAACAGGGTTTCCCGTTTGCACTGCCTGGACAACGCTTTGAGATAGTCTTTGCGTTCATCTTCCATAGCGACTTTACAAATGTAATCAAACTGGTTCTCTATGGTTGTCTGAAATTCAGATGGCTTCATCATTGCTCACCCCCTTTCCAGCCTTGAAAGGGAGCGAGTTGATAGAAATTTCTGCTTCTTCCCCCCTTTTCGCTCTTAGTCCCGACAGGACAGGGGGTGTAGTTGCATTTTTGAATAAAAAAATACACCCATTTTAAAATAAAAATGAGTGCATGAGAAATAACAGTAGAATAAATATGACTTGTCAGTTCATATTCAAAGTCGGACTTCCACAGTGGAGGAGCTATACTTTTTTTAACGAATGCAACCTATGTATGCTGTATAGCAGCAAAGAAATTCCCATAGCGGCAGCCCTCCTAAATGCCGCTAATTTATGTTATAGGTAGCAGTAGACAAAAAGAAGCGGCGGCTTTAAAAATTAAAGCCACCGCTTCAAAGGCGCGTGAAAGTGTATCTGCTCTGCGACAGCTTTTTTTCTTTTGCCGTCGTTCGGCAGGTACTATCAATCAAATTATTTACCAACCCTTTTTTCTAACTGCTTTTTTCTTCTTACCAACAGTCAATGTACCAGGTTTTTTCTTTTTATTTGCAAGAATAATCATAGAAATCAAGAAAGTCAAAACTATTGTAATGAAAGCGGGGAAAATGTGATAAGTATAACCATATTCCGCACCACAAGTAGGGTCTACTAAAATCATGCTTGCTTTAATCGGATAATAATTTAACAGTGTTCCTTCAAAAGTTCCAAAATATCCATACACAAAAGCTAGTGCAACTCCACCCAAAAAATTATTTGCCGAACAACAGAATATCAGAATAATCGGCAAGACTGAAATATAAATTCCTATATTCGCCCCAGTAACACGAATAAACATATTGAGTAGATTGCCAAAATGAACTCCCGGAAATCCGACAATAATATTGATTACTAATGCTATCACACAACCTATAAGACTAAAGCTGATTGTCAACAGCAATAGAATAAGTAATTTTCCAGAAAGTAACTGTTTATATGGAATAGGAATTGTTAATATATTCTTCATAGTATCGTCTGTATATTCCCTTGTTATGATATAACCTGCAATCAGCGCAATAATAATCGGGAAAAATAAGGTACAGTTACTAATCATAACCTGTTGCATAAAATAGTCAAACGTCCATGTCTGTCCACCGTTGGCTGTGGAATAAAACAGTGACAGCAACGGAGAAAGTGTTGTCATAATAATTCCGGCTTTTATTACAGAATATCGTTTTAATTTTAAAAATTCAGTTTTTATTATATTTCTCATATCTTTTACCTCGTCCATTTTTTATAAAAGCGAATTATCAGCCACAAAGAAAGTATAACTGTAATTGCCATAATAAAAATTGTATGGCAAGTGGTTGGTACAATCGCATAGGCTTCCGGCAAAAGATTATCTTTTTGCAAATTATCCATCATTAAGCCGCTTGTCCAGTTCATAACACATATAACCGGAAAAGAATTTAAGAAAGCAATTTTGGCAGCACTTATAGATGTCCCAATCGTTCCCAGTATGCCCCAGTTAAAAATGGAATAAAAAAATGCAAGCAGGATAGAAAGTAAAAAACTTTTGTTAAAGTAAATAATTAAAAATACAATCGGTAAAGAAGCTGCTACGATAAGAACTCCAAAAATAAGGCTCATAAATATCTTATAAGTCATACCGTAAACCATTCCTACATGAAACAATTTACAAAACAACGCAACAGACAATGTGCTTATCAGACAAAATGCAACGCTGAAAATAAAGAGCATAGAAATTTTTGCCATAATGAGTTGTGTATTTGTAACTGGAATTGTTCTAAGGTTTTTGGAAGTATCGCAATCTCTTTCTATAAAAAACAAAATAGCGGCAATGATACCAATTAGACATGGAAGCAAAAAAACTAAACCATATCCCAACATCATTGTATAGACATAATCAAATCGGGTTTGAAGATAGTGTTCCGTTGTATCTGCACCAGTTCCCGCCTTTGCCATATATGCCAAAATCAGCGGAAAAAATAACGACAATGACATCAGTGCATACAACAGTCTTTTTCGCTTTAATTTCCAAAATTCGCACTTAATCAGTTTAAGCAATTCCTTCGCCTCCTGTCACACGCTTGAAGTAATCTTCAAGACTTTCTTCACAAGTATGGGCTTCTGATACCTCCAATCCATTTTCTACAAAAGCAGTCACGATTTTTCCTACGGACAAATCAAGATTATGCAAGCGTAAATTGTGGTCGTCCTGTATAGAGAAATGGCTCTCATGGAAAGTACGCTCTAAAATTCTTGCTGCCTGTGCGGTATCAGAAAGAGTAAATCGGATATGTTTGCTGCTTTTTTGTTCCAGTTCCGCAAGACTTTCTTCTTCCAATAGTGCGCCATGGTCGATAATTCCAATATCATCTGCTAGCAAAGAAATCTCCGAAAGGATATGACTGGAAATTAAAATTGTTTTTCCCTTTGTATCGCAAAGCTCGCGAATAAAAGAACGTACTTCTGCAATTCCAATCGGGTCAAGCCCATTGATAGGTTCATCTAAAATCAGAAGTTCAGGGTCGTGCATAACTGCAAGTGCAATCGCAAGTCGTTGTTTCATACCAAGAGAATACTGGGAAAACAGTTTTTTGTCTTTATAAGGCAATCCTACCAAATCCAATGTGTTTTTAATTGAATGACGGTTGGGTATGCCCCGTAAGGTAGCAAAAATTTGTAAGTTTTCCGTAGCAGTCAAATTAGGGTAAAAACCGGGCGACTCAATCAGACTACCGATACGGGGCAACAATTTCTTTTCATTCCCCTGCAAAGACTTTCCCCATATTTTAACTTCGCCGGAAGTTGGCTTTGTCAATCCAAGTAGCATTTTCATAGTAGTCGTTTTTCCGGCTCCGTTTCTTCCAAGCAGTCCGTAAATTCTCCCTTTCTGCACATGAATATTTAAGTCAGCGACACTCTTTTGTGAGCCGTACTGCTTTGTAAGATTTTTTGTTTCAATGATATAATTTTTGTCCATATTCAAACCTCCTGTTCTGTAAACTATTCTATCATACCAACCTTGCATTAACCTTGCCGCAACCTTGCATTAACCTTGCAATTTGAAATATTTCTCCCCAAATAATTAAGGCTCCCGTCAAAAGGACGGGAGAACCTTACTTTGCTAAGGGAAAAAGCAAAGTAAATTCTGTTCCTTTTCCCTGTATGCTATTTGCTGTTATTGTGCCGTTCATCTTTTCTACAAGTTGGTGTGCGATAGAAAGCCCAAGACCGCTGCCTTTTTCAGACCGTCCCTTATCGCATTTATAGAGTCGTTCAAAAATATGCTTCAAATCTTCTTTTTCAATCCCTATTCCATTATCTGCTAATCGGATTTGCATATTTTTTTCCTGCTTTGACAGGATTATTTCTATTTTATCCGCATGACTGTGAGAAATTACATTCTGAATAAGATTGTTCAATATCCGCATATAGCCGTCCGTATCAAGTTTTACCCGGAAAGGCTGTTCGGGAATATCAATGTTGTAATCTATCTGCTTATCTTCAAATATGGGTATCCAGTCAATCAAGATATTTCGTGTCAGCTCCGCAGCTTCAACAATATTTATATCCATAGCAAACTCATTAGAATTTAATTTGAACCAGTCAAAAAGAACATCAATATATTCTTTCAAATCGTGAGCTTTGCGGCGGGCTGTTTCGATATAGTCGTCCCTGTCTTTTCCTGTAACAATTCCTTTATGTGCAGCGTCAAGATACCCAATAAGCGTTGTAAGCGGTGTCCGAACATCATGGGAAAGACTTGTCATAAGCTGTCGGTTTGTTTCTTCTGTCTGCCGGACAGTAGAAAGCCTGCTCTCATAAGACACAACAATCTCATTTATTTCATAGGCAAGAGGGGCTACCAGTTCATTTGTTGCAGATAAAATACGCCTGTTTCCATTTCCGTTTTTTACATCAATCAATGTGTCTGTTATCTCGGCTATCTGTTTTTTAACACGTCGAATAGCAAAGCAGGAAACAAGAATGGAAAAAAGTGCAATTATTATGGATAGAAAAATGACTGCTTCCATAGAAAATCAAACCTCCTTGTTAAAACGATAACCGATACCTTTAATCGTTTGAATATATTTTGGACTTCCGGGATTTACCTCTAATTTCTTGCGAAGTCGGCTGATAATCGCCATAATGTTGCTGTCATCATAGAAATATTCCTCTCTCCACACTTCTTCATAAATCTGTTGCTTTGTCAGAATTTTCCCTTGATTTTTCGCGCAGTATAAGAGTAAGTCAAATTCTTTTGGAGGCAGTTCAAAAGTTCCATTTTCCGTAGTAACAGAACGATTTTCAATGTCAATTTTCAACCCGTCAAATTCAAGCTGCTGTGTCATTCCGTCTGTTTGATTGAAACGGGTATAACGCCGTATAAGAGAAATAATACGGGCTATTAGTTCGTCCATGTCAAAAGGCTTTGTTAAATAGTCATCGGCTCCTGCGCGTAAGCCGCGCACTTTGGAAGCACTGTCATTTTTAGAGGTAAACATCAAAATCGGCAGACTGTTTTCTTTTCTGATTTCTTCCAATGTTTCAAATCCGTCCATACCGGGCATCATAACGTCCAGTATCACAAGTTGATATTCTTTTTCTTTTAATTTTTGTAGTCCCTCTTTTCCTGTATTACAAAAATCAGCTTCTATATCTTCTGATAAAACGCTTCGCTTAATCAGCACACAAAGCTCTTTATCATCATCTATAATCAAAACTTTATTCATGGTGTAGCTCCTTTCCTTGTTTTGTTCTCCCGTCAATCGGTTTTTCCGCGTCCTTTGGTATCAGCCACATATACCCAAGTTTTGAAACACCGGGGATGCGGTTCTCTCTGCATAGTATCTGTACACGCCGTTCAGAAATCCCCCATTTCTTCGCTGCTTCGGGGCAAGACATATATTCCATAACACCCAAGTCCTTTCTACAAATCATATCAGTATAATTATAGTCGGGCATACGAATAATAGCAAGTGCAAGCATATGAATTATTATGGCTATAAATAGGAACTGTATAGACGTATTCAGTATGAAAGAGGAACAGTAGAATGTATATGGGTGAATAAATATGGCAAAAAGACCAACAGCTAAATATGACTTTAAGGCTTTCGGACAAGCTATCAAAGCAGCGAGAACCGAACGAAAAGAGAGCCGTAAAAAAGTAAGTGATGAAATGTATATCTCACCACGTTATCTTGCTAATATTGAGAATAAAGGACAACAGCCGAGTTTACAAATTTTTTATGAGCTTGTAACACGCTATGATATATCCGTAGACCAATTCTTTTTCCCAGATAAATCAGCGGAAAAAGATACACAACGTAGGCAGCTTGATACACTGCTTGATAGTATGAGTGAGAAAGGAATACGGGTAGTCACCGCCACAGCAAAAGAGATAGCCGAAGTCGAAACAGAGGACAGGGGAATGTCCAGAACAGAATTTTAACGTGAAGACACATTGTAATCTTTCAGGAAATACAATGTGTCTTCTGTTTTATATAGCTTATTTCACAATCTTCCAGTTTTCCCCGTTCTTTTCCAGTACAAGGTTAAACTGTGATACCTGTGTTGTCATGGTCTGGTTATCCAGATATTTTACTGCAAGGGAAGCTGTCACCTGATTTCCGTTTCGGTTATAAACCGGATTTACCAGTTCCGAGAAAATATACTCTTTTCCCACAGTTTTCAGCACACCCTCATTTACATAATAGGTCAGTTCCTTTGCGGTTGCCGTAGGGTACAGCTTGAAAAAGGTGGTGAGAAATTCGTTGATTTCCTCCGTAGTGATGGAATCCACCGTACCGTCACTTTGTACCGCTTTTGGCGTATAGCCGGATTTTACGGGAACGCTGGTAATGGTTGGATTCTGGATAATCGTCAGGTTTCCAGAGCCGTCCACATAGACCGTCACCTGATAGGCGGAACGGACGGTTTTACCGGATTCTCCCTCTGTGATACGCTGTTCCACTGTATAGGTCACTTGATAATGCTGCTCCTTTTCTTCTGTGATTTCCCATATCTGAAAATCGGTCAGGGCAGACGATACGGGGATGTCCTTTCGGACAGTATCTACATTCAGGGCTTGCAGTTCTCCGGTGAGATACCCTTTTAAAGCATTTGTCCGGCTATCAATGGAAGCGGCGGACTGTTCCCATGAATAGTAGACTTCTGCGAAATTCTCCACAAAATTCTCTATCTTGTGAGTGTCGAGGATTTGTTCCTCAATTACTTTGGTTTCATGGACAGTATGAATGTCTATCGCCGTGAAATTCTTATAGACGGCAAATAGGAAGCTCACCGCCAGCAGCACCCACAGGGCAATCACGGTTTTTTTGTGGGTATTGACTTTGTAAACTTTCAGTTTCTTTTCTTTCTGCTTTTTCTGGTTTTCCTCTTTTCTAATCTGAATCATATCGGTTCATCCTTTCTTATTGTTTGATTCGTCCGGCTCCGGCAAGGTGCTGTTGCCAGTAAGAGCCTGTCAGGTCTGCGTAGCCAATGGGATTTCCGGCATGGTACATCCGGTTATTTCCCACATACAGCCCCACATGGGTGATGTAGGTTACGGCGTTGTAGGTGGAGTGGAAAAAGACCAAATCCCCTGCTTTTGCTTCGGACAGGGGGATATGCTGCGTCACATTGTACTGTTCCTGTGCTGTCCGTGGCAGGGCGATTCCTGCCTTGCCATAGCACCACTGCACCAGTCCAGAACAGTCAAAGGAAGTGGATGGGGAATCGCCCCCGTACACATACGTCCAGCCCTCATACTTTAAGGCTTCCTCCATGATAGCCTGTACCGTTTCATCATCAAACTGTGCCACGGTCAGGTATTGCGATACCAAGAGGACATAGAACATATTTCCATAGGAATACCGCCAGCCCCCGTTTTTCTCTACCGCAACAGGGTTGGTGTAGGTGACTTTCTTTCCGCTGGATTTGTCCCTTGCGAAGCTCTCTGCCAGTTCAAAAGTGTATTTTTTCCCACGCCCTGCCACATAGTCTAGGAAACCGCCGCCATAATTGTAGGACTGAATCACACTGTTTAAGTCACAGCCTTTTGTTTCTGCCGCTGCGAGCAGTTCCGAGAAATATTTGCAGCCCTGTTTGATGGATTCCTCTGTGCTAAGGGAGTTTGGGGGAAGCCCCAGAGATTCCGAGGACTGCATAACGTCTTCCAGTGTGCCGCCGGATTCCACCTGAATGATGGCGAGCAGCACATTTAAGTATTCCTCTATGCCATATTCCCTTGCATACTTTTCCAGCATAGGCTTATGGGCGAGGACTTCCTGTGATACGCTCACACCCCCATAGATAAGGTTTCCGCCGCTTCCTCCGTCTTCCTCATCCGAGAAGACAATCACCACCAAAAGGAGCAGGGAGAACATCATCACGAACACGCCGGAACAGGCAAAGAAAAGGTGTCTTAACTTCATGGCTTCTCCCCTTTCTTTTGTTTGGAAGCCGCTGTTACTGTTTTTGTCCACTCCTTTCTGGCGGTGGTACGCCGGATGGTAAAGTTGGATTCTTTTACCGCAGGGGCAGCCCGTTTTCTTTCCGGTATCACAGGAGCCGTATCATTCTGGACAGGTCTTGTCGGATGGGGAGCAGCAGGTGTAGTAGTTGTCTTTTGTCTTTCATCTGGTTTGTCTGGGGAAGCCGGAGGGACTATCTGGCGTTCTGTCCTTACAGGCGGTGTCTGTTCATGGTGGATGGAAGCCGCTTTTACCACCGGAACCGAAGACCGTTCTGCCACAGTTCCCCCATAAGGAACCTGTCCCCGTTCCCTGATGGATGGGGAAGCAGGCTGCATGGCTGGTTTTCCTGCATGATGTCGGAAATCTTCTGGCTGCTTTTCAGTAACAGGGCGTTCATGGACAGGAGCCGCCCCTTTGGGGGCTTCGGAAGCTCTTTGTTGCGGCTGTTTTGCCTGTTCCAGTTCCGCCCTGCGTTCTGCAATGGTCTGTCTGCGGCTTTCTGCCTGTGTGTTCCGCTGTTCGGCTCTGGCAGTTCGGGTCTGGGTCACGCTGGAAGTAAAATCCCTTACACCCTCTGATACCTGTGTTTTCCCGTGGTAAAGGGCGTACTTTGCATTGACAGGCAAATCCTTTGCCTGCTCCCGAAGCTGTCCGGCAGTATCGGCTATCTTATCTTTGGTATCTGCCGCCGCACCCACAGCAGAGCCAGCCCGTTTCCATACGGATTCTTTTTCCGGTGCTGCCTGTCCGTCTGGTCTGCTGTGGTCTGCCTGTGTCCGTTTGGAAGAGCCGGAGTGGGAAGCATTTCTCTGGTCTGAGCCAGCCTGTTTTCCTGCGTGGTATGCAGCCGTTCCAGCTCCAAGAGCCGCCACGGAACGTCCTAACTTATGCTGTAAACGGTGCATATGGGCGTGCATGAGCATACGGGGTCTTCGCATGATACGGCTCCCCATGCTTTGGGAATCGCTGCTCTGTAAGGAGAACATCCCCATCAAATCCCCCAGCTTGAAATAGATTCCGGCAAAAGTCACTATCTGCAAGAACGCCGTCAGGAAGAACGGATATTCCCCAGACAGGTTGTAGAGCATGGTGGAAATGCTGAACGCTACCGTGATAATCAGGGTGATTCCGGCTCTGGTAAGGATAGTGTTGAACAGTTTCGTAATGGCACGCTTTGACATCCCCTCAAAAGAGGGAACCATGCTAAGGAGAAAGCTCACAGGCAGGAACATGGCGTAAATGATAAAAAGCACCTGTGAGAAAATCATTATCCCCGTGAGCAGGAATACAAAAACGGAGATACCGATATTGAACATGAACAGGAAGAAGACGGTTCCCAATCGGTTGATGGTCTTTGTGATGGTAAGGTTCGTGTTTTCCCTGTCTTCGATTTCCTCCACTACGATTTCTTCCCTGTCCTGTCCGTTGTTTTCGTCTGGACTGGTTGAAAGTAGGTTTTCCACACGGTCAGCTCCAATGCTTTCCACATCCGAATTGCCGTATTGCAGCAGGAGCCACGGCTGCTTGACCTGAATGGAAAACAGGCTGTCCCGTATCAAATCCACGCTGTCTTTTCCTTGACTTTCCGAGTTAGGCAGCACAATCTTTGTACCAAGGGTCAGGCTGGCATTACTGATGTCTGCGGAAAATTCATTGATTTTCCCGATATAATCAGGGGCATAAGCGATAAAGGCAGCGGACAGCACGAACACCACCATGAAATTGACAACGGCATGGATGGCTTTTGTGGTTTCCCGTTTGATAAGCCCTGTGTAGGCAACGTAAATCCCCACCACCAGAATGAGAATCAGCAGGAACCCGATATAAAATCCCTCCGAGGACAAGCCGCCTGTGGTAACGCCAGCAAGGGTCTGCATATTTTTCCCGATAGAATCCGCCGTAGAGGAAATGAAGTCCAGCGAGTAGGCTTCCTGAATCAGATACCCTGTGGCGTTGGAAAGGTACAAGCTGATTGTCCAGATAAAATTTGTGATGGCATACAGCCCGTACATCACCTGTTTTCCGATACCGTCCAGCCAGTTCCACGGGAGCCAGTCCCATCCGCTGTCCACATAAAAATCAAGCTGGTAGTTGTCCAGAGGATATTTGCTGTATTCGTTGGCAGCGTCCACCGTATCATCCACCAATCCGGCAGCGTGGGCGGCTGTGCCGAAGACTGCCAGCAGCAGGAGGATGAGCAGGAGTGCCAGAAGCACCCTGCCAATCACTTTTCCTGCCGTCTTCCAAGACAAGCCCTTTTTTGTGTGATGAGGAACTGGGAATTGCGGTCGGTTGGAAGTTCTATGTATCACCATCATTCCACCTCTTTTCTTACGGGCGGTCTGGTATCAAAGGCGTGGAACAGGTCTTCAAAGATAGGATGGAACTGTATCACGCCCACACGCCCGTACAAATCACTGATAAGGCACTGTCCGTTTTCCAAGTCACGGAGCCGCTTCTGGTTGTTTTCATCTTCGGAATCCACCCCGAAAAAGGCGAGGGTCTTTTTGATTTCGTTGATGTCTGTGGAACGGAACGCAAATTTCAAGCCCAGATTGTTTTTCAGCTTTTCATCCAGCAAATCGTCCGTGTTCTGGGTGACAAAGTAAACGCCTGCGTTCATGGCACGTCCGGCACGAACCAGCTTCATAGAGAGGGTCTTGCCCTGTGCCACCTGTAAGAAACTCCATGCTTCGTCCAAATCCACAATCTTAAACACGCTGCGGTCAGTGTGGATGAAGTCGAGGGCAAAGGTGCTGATTACAATGAGCATTGCCACGGAAAGCAGCTCCATTGTGGTGTATTCTTCAAACGAGGTTTCCTTATCCGGCAGTACCAAATCCGCCACCTGAATAATATTGAGCTGCTTTTCAAGGCTGATGGACTGTGTGACATCCCCATCCGAAAAGAGCAGGTGTGCAAAGTCATAGTCCGTAAAGGATTCGATATGGTCGGCTATGCTGGTGCTGATGGTGGTTCCCTCCGCCCGAAGTTCCTCAATCACTTTGAAAAGCCCCCGTTCTTCACTGTTTGTCACCGCACGGATGGCTTTCCGAAGAACAGGGAACTTTTCCCCGTCACGGCTGGAAATGCCCGTTAAAAAAGTCAGGATGTCGATTGCCAGTGATTCGGAATCCTTTGGGTTCTCCATAATCACATATGGGTCGAGTAAGCCCCTGTTCTGTTCCTCCGAGGTCAGGTTTACGATATTGATTTCATGGGCGATTTCCGGCAGGGTTTCTTTCCAGCGTCCCCGTTCCGCTTTCGGGTCAACAATGAGAGCCTGTGCCCCAAATAATACACAGTAGTAGACAATCATGTTGTTGCTGAATGATTTTCCACCGCCGAGGGAGCCGACAAAAGCGGCAGCAAGGGCGTTGGTGACGGAGCCTTTTACCCCTTGACTGGCAAGGGCAGGCTTTAAGTACACGTTTCTTCCTGTATCAAGGCTGTACCCGATATAAATACCCTCCGTTTCTCCTAACATCTGGGTTGCCCCGAAGCCAAGACCAGCGAGGAAGTCACTGGTGACATACTGGATGTAATCGTTCAGATACCGTTTGCTGGCAGGAAGAAATTCCCCATGCAGCCCCAGCATATCTCCAAAGGGGCGAACCAGTTTCACGTTCAAATCGTCATAAAAATCTTTCACCTCATTGCAGCGGCGTTTCAGTTCTTCCAAGTCGGGAGCCGTCACACGCACCACATAGGACAGCTTGTACATGGATTCCTTGCTCTGGTCTAAGGTGGATTCCAGCTCATTTACACTGTCTAAAGCGTCCACCACGTTTGTACTGGTTTCGCTGTCATTCTGCCATGCGTGGTTGTCCAAATCTTTCAGCTCTTTTTTCTTGTTCCGCACCGTGGAGAGGGCTTTCCGGTTTGTGACAATCTCCACATTCATAGAGGTATCAATGGGAAAGGTAAATTGCTGCTGTTGATAGTAAAAGATTTCCGATGATGGGAAGTCCAGCTCCCCCACAATGCTGTTGATGGTAAAGTAGGCGGCATACACTGTCCCGTCTTCCTGTTCGATTTTCAGATACCGCTGGTTTTCCTCTATCAGACAACGGGTTGGTTTGATGAGGTCATAGTATTTCACCAGCGTTTCTTCCTGAAACCGCTTCTTCGGCAGGTAATACTCATAATCTTCGTAGGCGGTTCCGGTCTGCCCGTATAAATGCTCAATCAGGTAGCCAAAATCGTCCTTATCCAGCCGCCGGACTTTGAAGCGGCGTGAGATTTTATTTTCCAGCAGTTTTTCCATCTTCTGAAACCGCCAGATTTCCTCATTGCTCATGGAAACAAAATCCCCCATGAGCTTGTGGTTGACTTCATGGAGGAAGTCGGAAACAGCGGTCTTTGCTTCCCTGCGGAACTGTTTCATGGTGACTTCCTGCTCATTGACAAGCAGCTTAAAGCCGATGAAAAAGCGGTAGTCCACCTGATTTTCCCCTATCATGGAAATCAGGGCTTCGGTCTGTGCGTCAATCTTTGCACAGGCAATGTCCTTTAACTTGCCCGTCACTTCCTGTTTGGAGCGTTCCTGTGCCGCCCGTATGCTGGATTCTGTGCTGATTTGCAGGGCGTGAATCTTCCCGTCCCTGTTCTGGGCGATAAGCTGCCGGAAGGAATCGTGTACCTGATATTTCTGTTCGGGGCTTAAAAAGGAATAGTTGTAGGGAAGCAGCTCATAGTAAGCGAAGCACTCCCCGTCATGGTTGAACACAAGGTTATTTTCGATATATTTAATCGGATATGCCATAAATATCACTCCTTACTGCCGTGATGGGCTGTGCCGGATATTCCTTTTTCAGCTTCACGGGCTTTCCTGCATAGGTCAGTTTCGGGCGTACCAGATATGCCAGTACGGATTTCAGGAAGCCATAAGGCTTTTTCCCGTCAAAGGTCTTCTGGCACATGAACCAAGTGAGGGCAAAGGGTACGCCGAAATATTTCAGAAATGCCCCGTCAATGAACGAAAGGGGAGGGAGGTTCCCCAAGAGCATAACTGCAAACACCGATACCACGAACCACGCCATCTGTGTGAACGTGATGGGGAATGGCAGCTTAAAATCATTGATGGAATAGAGTACCTTTTCCACCGACCAGATACTGGTATAGCTTCGTATTTTCTTCATGTTGTCCGTCCTTTCTAAAAGATGGGGGCAGCAAAAGAGCCGCCCCTGAATAAAAAAATCCGCCTGTATTTCCTGAAAGAGATACAGACGGGGCTACCGTAAGATTTCATATACGCCGTGGTTCGTGACAACAAAGGTTCCCTCCAATTCCATGTCACGCCCATAGGCTGCATAGTCGATATAGTTTTGCAAGTGTGCCGGAAGTTCGCCAAGCTGTCCGCTTTCTTCCAGATAGTAGCGAGCCACATCCGCCATATCGTCACAGCCGGAATGGCAAATAATATCGTCTTCATGCTCACAGAGTTCTTCGATACTGCCAAAGTAGGATTGCAGCTCTGATAGTTCCTCCTGAATGTAATCCGGTAAGTCCTCCACCATTTCACACAGGCGGTTGACTTCCTCAATGGGGGTATATTCGTCAATCTCAAAGGGCAGCTCATAATCATGGATGGCGTATTCCTCATATTCATCATTCAAGCCGATACGTTCCTTGACTTCCTCAAAGTCCACCGGCGGCGTGAACCATGCCCCCACCAGTTCGCCCTCATTGTATTTTCCTAAGTTGGCAATGTAAATCCGCATTTCTTCCACAGTGTCACCTCCATTCTCTGTCATGCTCCTTTTGGGGAGTTACGCTCCCCAAGCCCCTAGTGTACTTCCGCCATGAAGCAATCAGAGCTTGCTCCATAACGGAAGTGTGATATAGTTTTTCCTATGCACCGATAATCTTATTGAACAGTTCCAGTAAGATGTCCTTTACACCGTCCGCATTGAAGACCAGACCAACCGCTACAAGGGACACCACTAAAAAGCCGATAAGTTTGGAAAATTCCCTCTTAAATCCGAGGTACAGTCCAATCACCACGATTGCCAGCAGCACAAGGGACTGGGCGTTGGATAAAAACCAGTTGTAAAGATTCTGTCCGAAATTCATAAAAGCTCCTTTCTTTGCTGTAAGATTTCTTAGCTTCCAAGATTGCCGCCGTTAAAGCACCATCTCCTTTGCAGCGGCGGCTTGCTGCTTCAGGATTTTTTCATGCTTCTCCGTCAGCCTTGCATGGGTGATGATGTCATGGACAATCTGGGTGTGGTTCATCTTATCCAGACGGAGAGCCAGCTTTAACGTGGGGGCTACCTGATGGGAGAGCCAGTGCAGGGTGCGTTCAAAGGAATAGGGTTCCGGTTTGGTTGTCAGTTTCAGGCTTCCCCTGTGTTCCCCGATAAACCACGCCCATTCCTCACTGATACGCCAGTCAGAACGGGGCTTCGTATCGTCCCTGTCCACGAACCGGACATAGCGGTTGATGATTTGAAAGGCTGTCCGTTCTGGATTGTCATGTTCTAACAGGTCACGGATGGCGTAAAAGGCACGCTCATTTTTCAGCCGGATTTCAAAGCGGTTCTTTACTTCTGCGTCCGCAATGGGAATATCATGCTTTTTGTACTGCTCATAGTCTTTTTCATAAATGCAGAAGTACACCTCACTTTGGAGGGAGCCGATATACAGGGTGTTCCCCATACATTCTTTTTCCCCACGCCGTACCAGTTCGCCGCTGCGGTAGCTTTTGAAGCTGCGGAAGACCGAGATACATTCCTCATTCCGGCACTTCTCTGTCAGATGGGGAATGTTCAGGATTCCCGTTTTGTCATTGATGGCAAGGTCAAGCCGCTTCATCACGCCGTCCTCCATGAGAACGTCCATAAAAAACTCATACCAGCTCCGTTCCTGTGCCAGAAGATAGCTTTCAAACTGGCGGCAGCCACGCCCTTTCAGTTCCAGCAGCACCCCTTTTTCCAGTTCCGGCGATACCAGAACGAAAATATCACCCAGATAGTAATGCTCCGTGTAAGAGTAAAATCCGTAGTCTTCATGGATAAAGTAAGGCAGCTTTAGCCGCAGCACGTCTTCCACGATATGCTTCACATCCGTAGTGGGGAAGCGAATCCTCACATAGTCAAAGAGCATTTCAAGGGGATTGTCTGGATTGAAGCGTTCCAGAGCTTCCGTGATGGCTTCCTGTAATGCTTCGGATGGGTGAGCCTTGCCCGTTTCAATATCGCTCAGGTACGGACGGGTGATTCCGGCAGCTAACGCAAGTTTCTGTTGTGAGATACCGTAAACTTCCCGTTTTTCTTTGATGTCCCGTACCCATGTTTCTTCATTCAGTGAAAATCCCTCCTGTCTAAAAAAGCGTATGTCAACTTTCAGAACCTTGTTGACACACGCCGGATATGGGAAAATCCCTTGTGTACCGTGGGATTCTGCCCTGTTGTTTGGTTGTTGCCTGTCGATTTGTACCCCTCTGTTAGATACGAGGGGTTCCTGCTGGCGTGCCTTGCGGCACACCAGCCACAGCAGGTCAGTCCGTTTCTGCGGCTTCCGCTTCGCACGCCGCCTGCACTCCCTGCCTGCTGTCTATGAGTTTTTTTATTTCTTTGAGGAAATCGTGTCCTTTTGGCACAAGGGGCGTGTAAAACTCCGAGATAACGCTGGTTCCCACATCCACATAGCCACGCCCCTTTATCTGCTTGAGGAAGAAGTCCTTTGTGGTTTCCCCGAACATCATCCCATAGCCCATTTCCGACATCCGCCCCAGAGCCACACGGAAATTGAACTGGTCACGGATTCCGTCCCCCAGATACTTTGCGTCCGGACGCTGGCAGGCGAGAATCAGGAAGAAGCCAGCCTGCCGCCCAAGCATAACGATTTGCTTTAATTTGTTGAGGACAGCAGCATTTTCCTTTGTGCCGAGCATTTCCATAAATGCCACATATTCATCAAAGATAAGGAAATGTGCCGGAAGCCCCAGATAAGCATAGTTTTCCCCTGTCCGGTAATTCTCCATGAGCTTCATGTCTTCGCTGCGTTTCATCATTTCCTCATAGAAACGGTCAATACAGGTGAGCATATCTTCCTTTTTGTAGTACACATCCGGCATAACCGCCTGTAAATCCGCAAGGTCGGCGTTCTTCGGGTCTAACACGGACAGGACGGCGTTGGTGCGGAGCAGGGCTTCAATAAGGGTCAGGATGAAATAAGTCTTTCCGCCGCCGGTTCCTCCGGCAATGAGCATATGAGGGAGCTTGTCATACTCCCACCAGACATTTTTCATAAGCCGGAGCCTGCCGTCCTTTGCCTGCACGTCCTCAATGGAGATACGGTTGGCAATAGTATCATAAAGCAGGGTGTACTCCACATAGGAATCCTTTAATTCCTTATCCGTCAGCTCACAGTATAAGCCGCTTTCCAGCTTTTTCTCCAAGTTTAAGAGCTGTTCCTGATATTTCCCTAAGGTGATTTCCACACGGATATGGAGCAAGCCCTGTTTCATCCGGTAGTAGATTTTAGGAAAGTAAGTGATGGTTTCTTTGGAACGGCTGGAAGACAAGTCCTTGAAAAAAGCGTCTTCCTTTTTTTGCTCTGATTCATACCACTTGTTTTCCAACACCATCCTTGCCAGCTTTTGGCGGTGGATGAGCTGCTTTACTTCATCCCTGCGGTATCGCCAGAACAGAAGAACGGCTGTAAGACACACCAACCCTGCCACGCCCATACTGAATAACAGGTAAGGGATGTTTACATCCTGTACTATCTGGGAGAGGGACTCTTCCTGCCAGTTGGTTCCGGCAATCTGCCGGATATGAAACAGCAGGACAACCAGCAGGAAGACAGGGAACAGAGAAGCAAGGGCAGTATGGAATACAAGGTCTTTATCCGTGGGACGGATACGTTTTCCACGGTGGAAAAGCTGCTTCATGGGAACAATCCTCCTTTCGCTTTCTTCTTATATTCCTGTTATTTTACAGGGGGAGCGTCTTTCTTCGGCGGCTGTGGATTCATGGCAGCCCCTTTTTTCAGGACAATATCCTCCGCCTTGATGTACCAGTCCACCTCTGCCCCCTGAAAGGTAGCCGTTGCCACGGTATCTGCCACAGGATTGATAAGTTCTACCTCTGCGTTGTAATCGAACTCCTTTAACGGCACGCTGGCAGGGATGGAAACCTGAATCATACGTCCCTGTCCTCTGGATTTTAAGTCATAGGTACGCTCCTTGATTTCTTCTGATACCGAGCCGTCTTCATTCTGGAGGTGAACCTCACGGCGGAGGGCAGAAAATTTCAATGCCCCGAATGTTGCTTCTTTGTCAATTACGATTCCGTTTGCTAATCTCATAGTTTGATGTCCTCCTTTTCCTTACGCTTTTACCATATCGTCAGCGTGCAAAATGTAGTTGGTAAAGCCCCTTGTGCCGATTTTATAGCCCTCTGCGGTGATACGGGGATTGACGAGCTTCACACGTTCCTCAAAGTCAAAATGTTTTTCTCCGGCTTCGGCAGGGAGGATAACTACAATATCATCCGCTCTCTGTACGTCCGAATACAGATTGAAGCTGCGGGAGAGTATCGCCATGCGTCCGTTGATTCTTCTCTGTTCTGTTTTGTCTTCTCCGGCAAACTCCAAGTTGCCGAATGTCTTTTCCATGTTGGGGATAACGAATTTTAATTCCATATAGATGTACCTGTCCTTTCTGAAATAATATAGTTGGTTCGATAGCTTCTGTTGATGTTCCACCCGACAACGGAGGAGAACGATTTTTCTCTATCATACAAAACCGCCTTTCTTATTCATGTATGGTTTCTGCTATTCCTGCCATGATGTAATCAGCACACGGCAGGGCGATTGCGTTTCCAAGTGCTTTGCACCGTGCATTATCACTGATGGGTTGTCCTAAATTTCCATATGCCGTCCACCCCTCCGGTAATCCCATCAGGCGCTCACACTCAACCGGTGTCAAATTTCGGAGAACTCCGTCTTTTTCTTCCCCCTCATACCAGAATGAAATCATATTGACTGCTTTTGCCAGCAAAGTTGGAAAAGGTTCATCTGGCCGTCCGAAACTTGCGAGGAAAGCAGACTGGTTTCCTGATTTTGCAGCACTCCGCATACGCCGTTCCTGAAAGGGGCGGATGATGGGTATCTTCCCCCTTGTTTTATCAAGAGATATTCGACTGGCTCCGGCGGCGGGCAGCCCGTAGTCTGTGCAAGGCGGAGGAATCGGGAACATATCGCGGGGCTTAAATAGTATTTCTGCGGAACGCTGTCCTCTAAAATCCGCCACAAGGAAGATTCTTTTTCTTCGCTGAACAAGCCGGGGCTTTCCCCAATACTGGGCGTCCATGAGCCGCCAGCACAGGTCAGTTTTTCCCCCTCGCACCATACCGGCGTTAGCCCATCCTCCAGTAGGAGGCATTGAAATTTCGGTATCGGAAAATGATTGCAGCACGGCTCTAAAATCCATCCGGTCATTTGAAGAAAACGCTCCCATGACGTTTTCCCAAACAGCGATAACTGGATATAACCCATTTGTAGCACACCTCATTTCTTCTATAATTCTGATAGCCTGAAAAAACAGACCTGATTTGCTTCCAGCCAGTCCCTCACGTTTCCCGATTTTAGAAAGGTTCTGGCAGGGAGAGCCGAATGTAATAATATGGACAGGAGGGATGTGTCCTCCATGTATCTTTGTAATATCCCCTAAATGTTCCATGCCGGGGAAATGGCGTTTTGTTATGGCAATCGGGGATTTTTCAATCTCACTTGCCCAAACGGGAATGATTCCATTACGGGAAGCCGCAAGAGGGAACACGCCGATTCCGTCAAACAGGCTTCCTAATTTAAGGGCACACATAGACCGCCTTTCGTTTTACTTTTTCATGTGTTATTTCCATTTTTCTGCTCCTTTCCAGACAATAAAAAAAACACCATCAATGGAAGTCCATTCAATGGCGTTTGTTGTTGTCTGCTAATGTTTCAAGGTAAAGCAGAAAGCTCAATAGAAAAAGACGCAAATCTCAAAAATGCGTCTTTTTCTATCTTCATATTCATTTTTTATAAAAGCACTGTCTGCCTGCTGTCTGCAAAGCCTTGATTTTACTGGTTTTCTACTACCATCCTTATCAAAGCCTTGCTAATAAAGGCTTTGCGGGACTTCTGAATTGCCCGGTGGAGTGCAAATGGAGTTAAAATTTATTTTTTTCTCTTGCTTTTATTCCGGACAATGACGAGATTTTCGCAAAATCATCCAAATTCAGAAAGATATAATTAGTGGAAATTAAAGAACAGTTTGTTTTAATGGAAGTATTTTCCGTTGGAGCAAACTGTTTTTTTTATACTCTTTTTCAATGAGCTCCTGATACCAGATACATTATGGAAGCAACCGTAAAAAAAATAATTTTTGCAAAAATCCGAAATAGGATGTCCTGTTTTGCACCTGTCAGTACAGAGTATATGAAAAGATAAATATTCAAAATGGTAGTGTCAAATGAGTTATGAAAAAATGAAGTCTAAGAAATAGGCTCAGATTGAACCTTGAAAATTGCAGATATGATGTTTGATGGCAGCTTACGCCACCCTTGACAGCACACAAAAGCAATGCTCTGAGTGCCTTATCGACGGCGAAGAACTCAGGAACAGGCTGGTTTCTCCGTCTGGATCACAGCATTGTAGGAATCAGTCTTAATGAATTTTTGGCAGGTGAAGATATTGAGGTAACTAATGT
>ERZ1643246.1374-NODE-1374-length-26671-cov-3.721821_pt1 | contig 26671 bp, 21 predicted proteins | sample MGYA00579265_ERZ1643246 | MGnify/ENA primary metagenome ERZ1643246 (study PRJEB29033, sample SAMEA4952261) | chicken gut metagenome | biome: Broiler Chicken; feature: Gastrointestinal Tract; material: Caecum | place: Ireland | collected 2018 | study: Broiler...
CTGGAAGGCGCTGTGCAGCTCCCTAAGCTGGGCCTTGTAAAATGCCGCATTTCCCGGTCTGTGCAGGGCAGAATCCTGTCGGCCACGGTCTCCCGGTCTGCCAGTGGGAAATACTATGTCGCCCTATGCTGTCGTCTGGATCAGGATCTTCCAAAGCTGCCCTCAACGGGAGCAGTTGTCGGATTGGATGTAGGTATCAAGTCCTTCGCTGTTTCCTCTGATGGGGTGGAATACCCTAACCCCAAATACCTCCGGCAATCTGAAAAGAAACTGGCTCGGCTTCAACGGCAACTGTCCCGAAAAACAAAGGGCAGTGAGAATTGGAACAAAGCCCGGATTCAGGTCGCTCGGCTCCATGAGCATATCGCCAACCAGCGCCGGGATATGCAGCATAAGCTATCCACGGAAATCGTTCGTCAGAATGATGTGATCTGCATCGAAGATCTTGCACCGAAAAATATGGTACGAAATCATAAGCTGGCAAAATCCATTTCCGATGCAAGCTGGGGCGAATTCAGACGGCAGCTCACCTATAAGGCTGAGTGGTACAGTAAGCAGCTTGTAGCCGTAGACCGTTTCTATCCGTCCAGCCAGACTTGCTCTGAATGTGGCGCACAGTGGCCCGGTACGAAAGATCTCAAGGTAAGGCATTGGGTATGTCCCGAATGTGGGGCAGTTCTCGACAGAGATACCAACGCCGCAATCAATATCCTCCATGAAGGAATGCGACTGTTGGCATGAAATAATCATTTCGGTAGGGTGGGACACACCCAAACCTAACGCTTGGTGAGACTATGTAAGACCTGCCTATTTGGTGGGCAACGGTCGTTGACCCAAGAATCCCCCTGATTTATCTGTGGGGAGTGTCAACATCTATGAAGTGAAACAGAGAAATAGGTACAACAGCATAATTATACAAAATTAATGTTTTGTATAATTTAGGTGAGAGTGGGCAAATTTGCCCACTTACTGTACCTTAACTTTAATCTTATTTCCATTCGATGAAACGAAAGAAAACTCTTTTGGAGGTGTTGTCATCCAAAGCTTGGATACATCAAGATTATGTCTGTCCAGAATAGCACGACAATTCTTTTTTGCGCAAAAATCTCTTTTAAAATCCTTTTTGCTCGCACTTTGAGTCAAGTCTGAAACTCGGGAGACATCTGTACATCGCTCTAATTCATCCTCCAAATTTTTTACTTGAGGAAGAAAGATGATTTCGACTTTCTTGCAAGTCTTTTTAACCAGATCGATATTGCTTCGAAGATATTGAGTTACAGGTACGTCGGTATCAAAAACAAAGACTACTTTTGTGCCTGGAAGAATCGATATGAGAATAGATTTAGGTATTAATTGTTGTATCAGATTGAATTCCCGTATCTTTCCAGACATAATTCTTTGTGGAGGCTCCTTAAGTGCTTGAAGTAAAGCAGCCTCACATTTTCCTTCTACAAAGTAAAAGACATTATTCTTCATATGGGCCTCCGGATTCAAGTGTATCCAACAGGGAATCATCCGGCAGAGAAGAAAAGACATCGTTTTCTACTGCATGTCGAACTGAATCTGTATTTCTTTTCAGAATATCAGAAGCGTAAATGACGGATACTTCTTCGCATTCACCTTCAGTGACCTTCTTCCGAAGAAAAGCAAAAGCATGCTTAGGTATATTTAGATCGAGCATATCTGTGTTATGAGTTGTAAAGATGAGCTGCTCGTTTTCTTTTAAATGCTCGATCATTAACCCGAAGATACGCTTCTCTATATCGCTCTGGATATAAGAAAAATGTTCATCGCAGTAATAGAAAACATTGTTTTCTTCTGGGGACAACATGGAAGCAAGAAAAAATGCAATATCAATTCCCTCTATAGTACCACTGGATAGTAATTCTCGATTTAATAGTTTTCCATTTTGAATGATAATCTCATCGTTCTTCCTACGGATAATAAAGGAATCCTGTAGATCAGAGGATATAGATACATTCGTCAGTGTAGGATCTAAAGTCCCAAGGACAGCTTTCAGTGTCTTCAACAGAACGTATTTGTTGATGTTTTTGGCATTCAAGGATGATTCTATTTCCGGATATGCAAAACGAAAGTTTATTTTTCCAAAATGATCGCGCATTTCTTTCGGAGTTGTAGTAGTAAAATCAGGATTGAAAAAATAAGTACAATCCTGAAATCTTGAAACGCTTTTTTCATATGAATCACCATCGAGAATCAATGAATAAAAATAGCGCATGTTGATCTCTGAGGTATTTGGATAAATGCGTACTACTAATCTGTGCAGAACAAATCCTTCATTTATAAAATCGATACTGAACGAACCTGCGTTTCCTTTTGAAACGATCTCAAAGAGAAAGCTCGGATTTCCAGAGTTGATAAAGGAAAAGATCTTCATCAAGATTTTTCCAATACTTGTTTTTCCAGCAGCATTTGCCCCCATTAACACAATAGCTTTTTTATATCTGAAATTAGGTCTTCCGGCTAAGTACTCCCCTTCAATGATTGAATTAACTATTTTTTTTGGATACGAAAAATTCATTTTGAAATTGGGAAATCCAAGGATATTTTCTAATTCGAGATTCATTATTACCATAAGTTCAGCCTCCTTCGTTTATTATTTCGTAATTCACGAAGTAATTATACACCATATTTAAATTTTGATCAAGAAAAAAAGAGCCTGTCACGTATCTTCAGAATTTAGTTTCGGTTTTCCCATTTGCGGACAAGGTTATAGAATGTACACCGTGTCAATTCTAAGTCCTCTGCAGCTTTTACTGCAGTAAGCTCCTTGGCTTTCCATTTCTCATATACCTGCTCCCACATTTTAGGGTAGGCGATTCTTGGCCGTCCGAGATGTTTTCCTTTCTTTTTAGCGACAGCGATCCCTTCAGCCTGACGCTCCTTGATCATCCGGCGTTCTTGTTCGGCAAAACTGGCCATCACTTCGATCAGTACGTTATTTACCATATCTATGATCCATTCTTGTCCATCCTGCAGGTCTATCATCGTTGTCGGGATGTCCATCACCATTACACGGATATGCTGCGCATGAAAGTATTCCAGCTCCTGCCGGATGTGCTGCTTATTGCGGCTCAGACGATCCAGTGACTTTACTACCAGTGTATCTCCACTGCGTAGCAGCTGCTCGCGCAGCGCCTGATAGCCGGGCCGATCCAGCGTTTTTCCGCTGGCCTTATCTACAATGATCTCCCGATCGGAGACTCCCATCTTATGCAGAGCCTCTATCTGACGATCCAAATTCTGCTCGTTGCTGGATACTCTGGCGTATCCCCAAGTTTTACTACTCATAATGCCTCCTGAGTGTATAATAAGGTCAATTAGTTTTTATACATGTATAAAAACTAACATAAAGACCTTTTTAGACGATAATTCTATAAAAAAAGCGGTGTGCAAAAAGGTGTACCTTCTTGCACACCGCAATTTTAACAGGAACTGGCTGCTTCTTATATGAAAGAAGAATCATTTTTCAATTTCAGCGCTTTTGGACTGAGTGTCCTCGTGATCTTTACAGTATCCAACGATCCCTTTCTCATGCTGATCAAAATTGAAAATACCGGATTCAGCAGCAAAACGCACAGTGGTGCGGTCTAAAATATTATCTATCTGCCGGTTGACAAATTGGCTTAATATACTAAGCCGTTCAGCAGATACAGTAAAGCGCGGATGCTGCGCAAATTCAAAGCCGGACAAATTCTTAAGATCCGAGCGTATACTGTCGGTTAAAAGTGTGTTTGCGGAAATATTGAAGTCCTTTCCAAAGCGAGGGCCAAATTGCAAAGCAAACCTGGAAAGATGTCGTATTTCGTCATCATCGAGGCGCGGGAACAGACTTTGATTATGGTCGAACACAGGAGCCATTCTCAATGGCTTAAAGGTGTCGTTGTCAACCAGGATGCCAAAGTTACCGAAATGACGATCAATATTAAAAATTAAAGCGTCAAGAACACACATGCGCCGGAATGAACCTCCAGAATTAAGTGCACTAAAATAATTGAGCATATGCGGTATACTTTCTTTCCGGGGAAATATTCGGCTGGCCTTAATATAGCCGACGTGTTCGTCGGTAAAAAGCTCACATTTGCTGATCAGTTTGTTGTGATATATATCGAGATCATAGGAAACGAAAGAAGGACAAAGAGCTGCAGAAAGCTGAGAAGCCAAGTATTCAGACAAAGGCTCAATCTCAAACAAAGGGCTGCCGGCTTTGTACATGTAAATCTGTTGGCCTTCACGTATCCAGCATTTCGCATACATGCCGTCAGTTCCAAATTCAGGCGAGGTAGAAGAAAAATCGAGATCAAGAGAAATTCCATCGAAGGCCGTTTTACTGATGACTTCACTGAAAGGATTTTTGTAAAGAGACACCTGATCCCATATAAGATCAGAAGAGGCGGGCTTAACCCATAACGTATCATTAAGGGAGACGGCGTGAGTAGCGTTTATAAATCCTTCGAGATCATCACAGCCATATTGACTTAATAGCTCTGCGATGTGTGCGCGATGCTTTGGAGCACGCCGACTTTCGATAAAAGCAGAAAGACCTACAAAGCCGAGGGGACGAGTTTCTGTGAGCCAATCATTTTCAATAAAGATAGGCTCCTCATACTCATTACGGCTGCAAGTGAATGACAAGAGAGGCGAGTCTTTATTCATGAGAAAATACTGTTCGGACATATTGTTGCCTCGGGTCTGCGACATATCGTGTGGATTTACGAGATATCGCTTTCTGCTTCATTGAGCTGACTTATTGATGCCGCAGCGTCAACAGAGGTCACACTCTCCACAGACGTTAGGTTCCGGCCACCCTGGCCGTACCAATAGTCCTGTGATTATGAAGCAGCTGGCATCGCCAGCAGACCCAACCCTTTCTTCAGAATATTGTTTGCTGCATTGATATCCCTGTCGTGAGTGCATCCGCACATGGGACAGGTCCAATGTCTTACGCTGAGGTCTTTGACCTCTTTGTTTTGAACTTCGGGAATCCATGACCGTTTTTGAAAAAGCCTTTGTAGGCATCATCCAGGCAGCGGCAGGCGTATTTAAGTGCCTGACTATCTGCTTCGGTGAGCCACGGCAGATACTTCTTCATCCCGGGGAGCAGATTCTGCATCCCAATGTAGCTGAAGCTCTCCTTGCGCCGCTTATATGCTTTGATTCTGCGCTCCAGCATATGGTTGTACACATATCGGCAGCAACCCAGCGTTTTGTTTATTCTTTCTGCCTGCTCTTTGGTGGGATACAAACGGAATTTGAACCCTTTATACGCAGTCAATCGGCTCCTCCTTTCTTAGGACATCCACACGATTTGTCGAATACCCGATTATTCTTCTTTTTTAACATCAACAAATTCGATGGAAACAATGTGGTTCTGAAAATCGCGCTCGTCTCCTTCAAAGTAGCAAGTATTTCCCATTTTGTCTTTAAAGACAGCACTATATATCTCAGCGCCTGGATGATATGTGAAGTCGCAATCATTTTCAGTATATCGGTCAATATCTTCCTGCGAATCAAATTCGAGAAAATCTGCTTTCAATATGGAGGAACCTCTACAATTACCACCCACAGCAAAAGCAACATGGCCGACAAAGTCATCAAGCATAAAAGTATATCTGATCGTATGCAAGTTATTCCCTGGATCAGGGCTGTAGAAATCTAACATGAAAATATCACCTTTTTTAATTGACATTCCCCATACCTAAAGGCGGGAGGGTGTTGTGTATCCAATAAAATTTGAGAGTGGGCAAATTTGCCCACTTTTTAAATAATGTCCGGTGCCGACTATTTTTACCGCTACCTCTAATTGATGTTTTAACTTGACACTCCCCACAGCTAAAGCAGGGGGATTCTTGGTTCGTAGATCACGGCCTGCAAGCAGGACTTACACGATCTCCCCAAGCGTATAGGTTCGGGCGTATCCCGCCCTACCGTGTATGCATATAGATCACGCCAGTAGGCGCAATCCCTCGTTTAAGATATTGATTGCTGCGTTTCGGTCCCGGTCGTGTGTATGTCCACACACCGGGCACGTCCATTTTCTTACAGAGAGATCTTTCGTGCCGCTCCACAAGCCATGGCAAGTACAACAGAGCTGAGAAGAAGGAAAGAACCTATCGATTACAACGACCTTCTTGCCGTACCACTCAGCTTTATATTCAAGCTGTCTGCGGAACTCGCCCCAGCTCGCGTCCTGTATGGACTTTGCAAGCTTATGGTTCTTTACCATATTCTTTGGAGCTAAGTCCTCTATACAGATGATGTCGTTTTCTTTGAGCAGCTGCGCAGAGAGCTTATGGAGCATATCCTTGCGCTGGTTTGAAATATGCTCATGCAATCGAGCGATCTGCAAACGTGCCTTATCTCTGTTGCGGCTCCCTTTTGCTTTTCGAGAGAGCTGCCGTTGCAGTTTGGCAAGTTTCTTTTCGCTCTTTACGAGGTACTTATGGTTTTCATAAGCAATGCCGTCCGATGAAACAGCGAAGTCTTTGATACCCATGTCAATTCCGATCACAGAACCGGTCATGGGCAAAGCTGCCACTTCTGCGTCTGTGCAGCACAAAGATACGAAGTATTTACCGCTTGGATTACGGGATACCGTAGCAGAAAGAATTCTGCCTTTTACCTCTTTAGAGATACGGCATTTCACTGCACCAAGCTTCGGCAGCTGGATAGCTTTATCCAATACCTTGATATTTGTGCCTACACACTTGCTTTTATAGCTTTGCCGGTGGTCGTGCTTGCTCTTGAAGCGTGGGAAACCGGGCTTCTCTCCATGCTTTATGCGCCGGAAGAAGTTCTGATACGCGTCATCGAGATCACGGAGAGAAGATTGTAATGCCGTTGCATCCACCTCCCGCAGCCATGATGTCGCTTCCTGCTTTTTCAGAACGGTCAGGTCTCTGTCCTGTTCAAAGCGTGTAGGGGACTTTCCAGTTTCTTTATATGTTTCTATTCTGTCGGCGAGATAGTGATTGAATACAAACCGGCAACAGCCGAATGTGCGGAGCATCTGAGTTTCCTGCTTTCGGTTTGGGTATAGCCGAAACTTATAGCTGTATTCCATTCTTTCTCACCTCTGGTTATACGTATTTTTGGCTTTCAATATATTGTTTAATGACTTCTAACGGCGCTCCCCCAACCGTTGCAACAAAATAGCTGTTTGTCCATAGAGACGGCAGTCGAGTTCGCAAACTTATAAATTCTGCTCTTAATATTCTTGAAGTTTTCCCTTTTATGTTCTTTACAGCGCGGTGAATGCCGAACTGAGGGTCAACTTCCAGAAGCAGATGAACATGATCTGGCATAATTTCCATTTCGATTATATCGACTCTCAGTTCAGAAGCAACTCCAACTATTAACTCCTTTAGGCGTTGTCCCACTTCTTCAACAAGAACCTTACGTCGATATTTGGAACACCAAATCACATGATATTTACATGAATATGTTATGTTATTATTGCATTTGTAGTTCATACTTGCATTATACAGCTTAGCGTTGTATAATGCAAGTGCTATTCGCTGATTTGTATACGCCTTATATCCCCATACCTGAAGGCAGGGGTTTTACGGCGCTTTTTGATAATTCGCAGGAAATAGCAAGTCGAGAAAAATGAAAAATTAGGAGTGGGCAAATTTGCCCACTCCTAATTTTTCCTCTATTTGTTTCTGAAAAAAGCAAACATTCCTTTCTTTTTTTGCGGCTCAACAGTATTGGTTGCACCAATGATTTTATCGTACAGTTCATTACTGTCTGAGGTGTAAACAAAAGGATCTGGTGTGTACTTTGCAAAGAAAGTCATATCGGATTTGTCTTCCATCAACTCTCGAATCTCCTGAAAATCGTTTTCATGGACAAAGCTGAAAATATAGTATGTACTGTTTTGCAGTATGGGTGAGCGGAAAACATCCTGCATAGCACCTAATTCGTGTGGGCTATCACCGCCCACAATAATCCGAATATCCTTTTCAAGAAACTGAATGAGATTAAAGCTCTTTGACGAGAAGCTACCGAAATCGTATACCAGGTATTCGTACCCCATGCCTCGGATCTCGGCAATTTGATCCGGCTTGGAATACAGATCTGTGCCGTTCAGCGTAACGCGGCCCAAGGATCGATCTATATCTTCGGCGCTGTATAAGCCTGCAGCTTTCTGCACGTACTCACTGTCATTCAGCTGGATGTATGCAGCCTTATGGCCGAGAAACTGCAGGTACTTGATGATCTGCAGTGCTTGTGTAGTGGTTCCAATGCGGTTACAGCATCCGGCGACGGAGATGACAGTCGGTTTCTTTTCTATACTTGTCTGTTCAGGCTTATCCTCGGAGACATGCTCAGGTTTATAAGGCTCAATCGAAGCGAATCCATCCAGAGCGGTTTGAAGTTGCTTATTTGCTAATCCGGCAATAGATTCCGTTACGAAGCCGGTGAAGCCACGTTCCGTCAAAGCATAAACAAGATTGCTTCGGGGCGTCTTACCCAAGTAGTAGAAAATGAAACGTGCGCCACTTACACGATTCAGATTATCAATCTCTTCGGCCAGAGTATTATAGTTGTCGAGGAAAGTTGACAGATCAAAAATTACAGCCCAATAAGATTTGCTGATAATTGTGTCCTTTATATCAGCGATATGAGTGACATCCCCGGTAAATTCGACCTCTTTACCGGATACCTCTGCGACGCGGGCGCCGACACGCTCATTGCCCACAAATAGTATTTCTGCCATAGTTTAACTTTCCTCCTTTTCTTTTCCCAACATTACCCGATCCAGGTCACTGACGAGATAAAGGTGTATGCGGTCAAACGTAATGAAAGGTTTTATGTTGAGTAATCGCATTCGATAAAGCAGGGTCGTGCGGGAGACATTATACTGAGCAGTAATCATAGAGATAGTCATTAGATTCTTGCTCATCCAGTCGCGAATCTCTTCAATGCTGCTATCCATAATATATCAATCCTTTCTCCTCAAAGTTCGTTTTCGGATTCTTTACTTCGGCTATGCTGATGAGTGTGATCAAAGTAGCTGTTAATATTTTGAGGATGGTGCGCCTGATCAAAGTGCATATCAGGAACATGGTATTCATTTACAACCGTTTCGTCGGCCGTGACGTAAGCTAATAGACCTTTTAGAGATTCCCCCGACAGCTCGATTGATTTACCGGTATGCTCCCGGTAGATTTTGCTCTCGTTATCAGTGACCAGAGCATTGAATTCCGTGGCAACCTGTTTAACGGCGAAATCCGCCTGTTCACGCGGGCTTCTATCGGCAACATTGATGGTATCAATATAGCATTTCCCGACGGGAGATCCTGTCTCATCATAAAAAGTCACAGCGTAATAATTGGGGGCTTTGGTTAAATTCGTTTTTATACTATACATTATTATTGCTCCTCACGTAGATCACTGATTTCTTGTGCTGCCAAATCAATACGTGCGGAATACTCATCAATCTCTTTCTGAGCATTATCGATTGTGTTTAATTCAGTAGCAATAGTGCCTTCTCTCTGCGAGATTGTAGTCTCAGTTTTCGAGACTTCTGCAGCTGTTTGATATGCTTCTGCCGCCTTAAGTTCTTCAATTTCAATTCGCAGATTTTCGACACGTATGGTGGCCTCGTCGATTACGTTATTCAGTTCCTCGATGGACGCGTTATAGGTTTCGATTCTCCGTTCAAGACTCTCTATTCGATATTCTGTTTCAGTTTTCTCTTCGATCCGGGAAACAGGTGTTATATCGAGTTTATTGGAAAATAGATTGACAGATTCAGTTCTGTTGCTTTTTAGAGACACGGTCAGTCGAACCTGAGTATAGTTGGACGGGACATCGTGAATCTGTAGCACGTAGAGATCATTGGACTGTATCACGATTTCTACGTCGAGATTTGTGACACTAAGGCCATTTGAAATTGCCGAAAAAACATAATCATTGTCACCGTCGTATGCGCTGTTTATGAAGCCCAGCTGTACCTCCATTGTTCGCTGAGAAGCGCTATATGTCCATGCATTTACTGTAACGCTCCGCTGTGAGGAAAGAGATTGCTCGATCCCGATCGGCGTTAGACGGTACTCGCTTGCATTTGAAAAAATCCACGGCGAAAGAAAAAAGAATAGGTAGAACAGCACAATGTAGATTATCCACATTGCCAGCTGTATGTTTTTTTCATCACGGGGAATCGATCCCCTTTTTCTTGAGTATTTCATAATGCACCGTTCCTACTTGCTTTTTTCAATGTCAAGGCTATAATCCGAGTGACCAAGGTCAAGAGGTGGTTCCTCTTTGTCAATTAGATGGTGAATGTGATCCGTGCTGATAAGCAAAGAAGAATACGGGTGGTATACTATGCGTTTTCCTTCCTGCTGCAGCAAAGAAATAACCTCGGGAGAAAGGATGGTATCTTCTGCAGGAAGCTCCTGCTCGAAGATCCATACCTCTTCGGCGGCATTTATATCCGACACAAATTCAACGCCTGTATCCTGCGAGAGGCCACCAATGGCAAAAACTCTTTTCTTTTTTCCCATACTTCCCCCTCCTGTTACTCAATATTTGAGCTAAGACCACTGATCGTAGCAAGTTGATATACGGTATCAAATACCCATAAATTCAAGTCTTGATCATAGACCATTTTTGCATTAAGTAGTCTGGTGCTTGTGTTTTCGGGATTCAATACAAGCTCTGCTGCCGTATCGGAAGTAGTCACAGATGTGATCTCGAATACCGCCAGGACAAGCACAGAGCCATCATCCTGTTTTTTAATGTATACAGATGGAGCTGTTGCGGTATCAGAGTAGTGAAGCCTGATACCTTCATTGCCACTACTCTCAGGCTCTTCAATGACCAGTTCCGGGCAAAAGAAGTTTTTTGCCTCCCCCCTACAGTACTTCTCAGCTTGTGCATACAAAGACGTGTAGTAATCATAGTCATCACTGAAATAATTTCGGTTGAAGTAAAGGTTGATAAACGACTTTACATCCTGGGAAACTTTATCATTGTCGGCCATGCTCATATCAGTGATTTGACGGCTTAATTCCTGATTTGCTTCTCGCAATATGGCAAGCTCATTTTCATAGTCGGCATTCACTGAGGCGGACGATGCGGCAGAATTGTTTTTTACTGCCTCGTCCAGTTTCGCCGAAACGAAGTATGTATAGACCCCCATTGCTCCGCACAATAGAAAGCAGATGCAGCAGATGATAGCTGCGGCGTATTTCTTCATAGCGCATTTCCCCCTTACTCAGTTAATGACAATATCTGGATAGTATTTTCGAAATTCAGATGCATCTAAGCGTGTGCTGCGTGGAGCAACTTCATATCCGCTGTATTCGTAGATTTCATAGTGTAGATGCGGTGCAGATGAATTTCCGCTGTTGCCCGAGTAGGCGACAACTTGCCCAGCATGTACAGTCTGGCCTTGGGTTACATTGATTGTACTCAGATGAGCGTATCCCGTTTGAATGCCAAGGCTTGGATAATATAGCCGGACATAGTTGCCCCAGGAGCGTTCATCATCAATACCAGACCCCCAAATATTATTTGGAAAGCTATAGGTCCAAATGACAACGCCGTCTCCCACAGCGTAAACTGGATAACCGGTTGTCCCTGTGCCTATATCAACTGCCAGGTGATCTGAATATGTGGTGCAGGTCGTAAATTCGATTGGCCAGCCAATTGTTCCGTCAAATGCACCGGAAATGATGCCTCCTCCGCCAGTGTCAAATGACAGTTCTCGAGGAAACTTATAATGTTCGCGGAATCTGTCTGTATACTCGGCATTGCCCGGCGTCCATCCATATTTATCTCGATAGTACTGCTGATACGTTTCTGCAGCAATAGGTGTGAATTCGCCGTAATACTTCGATTCATCGGAGATGAGATAGTCCCAAAAACCAGGACCGAAATTGTAGCATTGGACGGTGGCCAGAAGAAGACTTTCCTGGCTGGCATCGGTTAAACCGGTATATTCGCAGAGACTGATCCATGTGCGAACACCTGCATCCATAGAATATGCAACGCTTGTAATGGCTCCTGGATAACGTGGGTATTCGTAGTTTTGTTGACTTTCTGAACAACACATACGATCTGCCCATTCTGGCCCTTCCCCACCGGACTCAATTTCCATGATTGCCTTGAGCACTTCGAACCAATGCAGAACATCATAGTTTTCGCAAGCAGCATACAGCTCGGCAACAAACATCTGAGTGTTATCTGACAGGTCATAAGCTTGACCATAAGCAGCATCGGTGTATTCCGACGAATTACCGCTGTTTGCACCGCTGATAGCAGCGACAATCCCTGAGATCAGCGTCATAATCGCTACAATGATAATAGCAAAAAAGAAAATGGAAACAGCAATTCCACTGCTTCCAAGAATGATTTTGCTTTTTAAACTTAGTTTTTTTGACTTTTTATTCTTTTTACTCTTCTTTTTTTTCTTTTTCCGCTTTAATTCCATCATGCACCACCAGAGAAAAGATCATTTTCTTTTTCGGTAATGTAAACCGATAGGTGTATATTGCGATTGCTCGGCAGGCAAAGGATAGCGTCACCCTTTTTAAGTTTAGGAATCGCTTCCAAGTCACTGGAGCTTAAAGTAGAACCAAATACGGTCTGGAAAAGACCGAGTACACTGGAATCTTGCCGGAAAACAAATTTATAGGAGCACAATTCAAACAGCGTTTTAAGGGCGTTGATTTCTTCTGTGCTTGATCCTTCGGGAACATAATCGCGAATTGACTGTGTAGCCAAACATATACCGGCAAAATACTTTCTGGACTCGCGGGCAATATCTGTGATCTGCTTAACCGCTGCCATCATTTTTGTGTTGACGATTTTATGTGCTTCGTCAAAGTAAATGGTACTGCGAATTATATCTTCCCACGCAATTTCATGTGCTTCATATTTTGCTTTCATCAAAGATCCAATCTGGACAAGATTACCCCAGCAAAAATACAGTGCCAGAAAGATTTGCGTATTGAAGACCTCGCTGGTCATTTTTGAGAGATTACTGATATTGAAATACACGGTTTGCCGTTTCATGATGTTATCAATGGAGGTGTGCCCATCAAATAACTGGCCGTATGCAGATATAAGACTTTTAAAGGTTCTGTACATTCGATCCAGTCGGCGCGCTTCGCGAATTGTCAGATCATCGGCTACCTTATCACCGGTTGTTGTGATAGATTTTCGCTTGCGCTCCAGGAATTCTATCAGATCCGAAAAGATCGGATAGGAAGTTGCGGGCAATCCTGTGATTTCCTGTTCATCCAAAGGAGTATCGGGATCGATTAGACCATAGTCGATATAGAATTCCTGTATGTACTCGTCGAAGCTGTTCGCTTCATCGACCTGCAGATCTTTATTCAGAAGGTAATACATTGTCCGCAGCTTCGCAAGGTGATTGATGAAGCACATATTCTGCCCTTCATCTGAAGTCTTCAGAATCTCGAGAGGGTTAAATATGCCCTCAGAGCCATCCAGGCTGATATAAGCACCGCCGAGGCGTAAAATGAGTGGGCGGAATTCTCCGCTCGGATCAAATCCTCTTACATAGTTTCCTCTGGTAACATCATCTTCAAGCAGCTTTTTGATAGTGGTAGATTTACCACTACCCATAAGGCCTACAATACAAATGTTGTATGAAGTACGGTCCTCAGAAAGCGTGTGAGGATCCAACAGGGCTGTACCATCGTTAGAATTTGTAGTGCCGAAGAAAGTACCGGCAGCATCCATTAAATTTGTAAAGTGGAACGGAATCCCATCTGCCAGAGTGCTGCTCTGTAGCGGTTGCCCATATCGAGCGTAGTCTTTGGAGTCATCATCAGTGAACTGTGTAGAGTAGCTTTGATACATAGATCGGAAATCGGCGATTTCCTCGTTTATGTAAATCGAAGCTTTATAATTTGATCCCTGCAGATGCGCAAGAACCTCTTTGACCCGCTGATCGCATTCCGCATATGTTTCTGCAGCTACATACAAACGAATCCGAAGGAGCTTAAGGACCTCGCCAAGATTTTCGATTTCTTCCCAAAGGGCGTCAAGCTCATCATATCGGCGCTGGGCAGTTTTTAAATCCGTACTTTCAGTAGCATCGTTGACGCGTCGCAATTGTTCCTGCATACCTGCATTTATATTTCGCAGGCTTACTTCCACATCTTCTGTTTTTATATCGACAATCGTTGTTACGCCGTCGATATTCATCAAACAGGAAAGCCAGCAGCTATCCAAATGCTTTGGAAACTCGGTGATCGTGATACATGCCTCATACCCTGTACCGGTAGCAATATATCTTTCGGTCACGGGAGTGACGCCTCCCCGCGGCTGAATGGCGGCCAGAAGCCACGGGTCATATTTGAGCTTTTCTTTTGTTTTGGCGATTTGCGATTTTGAATCAGGATAGGAGATCTTGACGAAATTGTTGTGCTGCACTTTCAGCACCGCAGATTTATTGTTGAGTCTCTCGAGCACAGAGAGCTTTTGCGGTATGGTTAAAGAGCTGGCTAAATTATTGCTTATGAGCAGCTGAGAGATTAAAGCATTACCGTCTGAGTATTCATCCGGAGTGCGAGCGAAGAAAATCAAGAAAAACTGGCGGTCTGTATGTGTCTGTTGTATTATCTGCAGCTGTTCGAGTTTTTCGTTAAGAAACTCGCTATACTCCGGATTTTGATTCGTGTCAATCTTATGCTGTATGTATTGCTGCTGAATTCGAGTATCCGTTGGTGCGTTGAGAGATACCAGCTTCATGTCAAAGGGGAATTTACGATAAAAGATCTCCCATAAAGCGACAAGGAAGTTGAAGTCGTCCGATGAGCAAGATAAAAGGTCGCTCGTCGTAATAGAGTATATGTCGAAGAGCTGGCCCTCTGTGGTTCGAAAAATACCAAGTTCATCGTCTAATTCTGCTATCGGAATTAGACGTGATATAGACTTATGACGTGGCGGGTTGAACAGTTCCATAATCTTTGATAAGGATCGAGCCTTTGTACCGTTCTTTTTTTCAGTTTTCAAACTTCTCATCGCCTTTCAATATTGTTTTTTCCGTTTCCAAAGGTCTATAAGCGGTTCTGGGACGCCGCAAGTAAATCCAGAGGGATTGGTAAAGTCTTTTTCCCGGGTTATAGGGGCTTCGTCTTGATAAAAGCAGCCCAAGAAGAAAATTAAAAATAAGGAAGATAATACGGAGAGAAGGAATGACCATATTCTGCGTCAAGAGCCCAAACCCAACAAAGCCAAGAATAAAGAAAAAATCAAACATATAAATTTTGGCGGAAAACTTTTTTTGTGTTTTCACTTCAGTTGGAACAAAATTTCTCATTTCAGGTTAGTCTTCCTTTCTGCGCGGTTTTCCTTGTCTGTTACGGTTGAGCGCTCAGTATCTGATGGTACAGATGATTTTTTGCTCTGGTTCCGCAGAGCCTGCTGCATAGATGAAGCAGGCTCCTTGATGTTTTGACGATCCGATTGCAACGCTTGTGTGGAGGTAGCTGGATTACTCCGTGGTGATGCTGCAGGGCGCTGATCGCGAAGTGAAGCAGACAGATTGTTCTTTTTCTGAGTATTCTGAGCACGATCTGAGGACCGCGCTTTGGTTGCAGAATCGTGTTTTCTGGAAATACTGCCGTTGGAGGCTGCAGCTGCGCCGGAAGTACGGGAAGCAGCATTCCCTTTCTCGAGGTTTTTCTTGCTTTGGAGGTTTTTATTGCCCTTTGTATCTGCTTTTTCTTTCGTAGCTTCAGCAGCGCTCGGGGCCACTTTTGCCTCTTTATTCTGCGCTTCAGTGTGGAGTGCATGATCCAGCGTATGATCCGCAGACGGAGAAGAAATCTTCTGCAGATTTGCTTCTGCACTCTGTTTCTCCTGTTCGGAGGAAATCGCACCTGCTGACATCGTACCATTTGAGGAGGAATTGAGAGAATCGTTGGACGACGTGAGACCGTTGTCTTTAAATAGCTGAGCTGCAGCTTGTCGGGAATTGGTAAACAGCTTTCGGGAGGCGTCCTGAATTCCTTGCTTTTTCCCTGCAGTAGTCTGAGACTTCAGGCCGGAAGATCCATGACGTTTTGCTGTATCGTTTGCAGCATTTTCTCCATCCTTGTATGCGTTTACATAGTCCCATGTGCGGCTGGAACGTAAGGCGGACCGCTTGTCCTTGGCTGTCGGAGTGGTACGGCGGGAATCCGCAAAACGATTGACGCCTTTGCCTATGCTCGATACGCCATGCGCTAAACCATGCAGTGTACCGGACGCCATGCGGCCGATACCAACAGCGGCCATTGCAGTTTTAAATCCGCTCTGGATACCAGCATCGATACTGAAAATACGCTCGATCAGATTCGGCCCGTCAATTACGGCCATTGCAATGGCCAGCAAGAGGAATGATGGTATGATACTATCACTGAAAGGTGAATCTGTACCGAACATCCAATTTTGGAATGATAAGAATAACCGAACCGCTACAGGACAGTAGGCAAGAACGATGTATGTAGCTCCGATAAGCTTCAGGACTTCACGCAATTTGCTGCCTCCGGCCAGATCTGTAAGAGCCAGAATTTCAGCAAAAATACGGTGAATCACAAGCTCATACGAGAGACGGGCAACCTTGAATGTGGTAAAAATTATTACCAGTATGGTAGCTACTTCGGCAAGAAAGATCGGTAGCATGTCTACAGAATAGCGATAGTAGTAATCAGTAGCGAGAGGTTCAAAATAAATTCCAAACGGTAACTCGCCTTTTGCTGTTGAATCAACAACAGTTGCCACGCCATCGTTGTACTCCAGCTTTTTCAAAAAGATATCATCAATGCCGCTGATCTCGGAACCCCGTATTACGGCACCTATCTGCAGGCTATCGATCCATTCGTCATTATCAGGAAAATTGTTGATCTTTACGTTACCGCTGTCGCTTTCGAAGACTCCGTTACCTGTTGTGCATATGTATTGCAGATCGTAAGTATTGCTCTTAAAAATTGTTCCCAAAGGAATCTCATCCAGATCTGTTGCGTTGGCAAATGCATTGTTAAGCATGTTCATTGCTGTGGGCAGCACAGCAATTACCAGAATACCAAAAAGGATATTACGTAGGACTGTGGTGCCTTTTACGTTTTGAAAACCGAGAACCATTGCAAGGCCAATCCCAACTAAAACCAGGACAACAAGAGACCCAACAAAAGCGTACTGGCTAAAGGAGTATCGGTTATCAACTGTGCCTTGTTTGATAAAACTGTCCAAGGACGAAAAATCAAACGTAAGGAGCTGATACGCAGCGCTCATTACACCCGCAAGTATATCAACAAGGTCCTTGAGGAAAAGCAGGACGAACCAGAAGATGGATCGGAGGGCTGTGATGATAATATTATTTTGCTGAAAATATTCTCCGTAATTTGTCAGCAGCTGCTCGGCAGTAGTCATGACACTTAAACTCATTCTTAACCTATTCCTTCCTTTGCAGTTGTTTTTGTCTTTGCGCCTCTCTCTGCTGTGCGGCCTTTTCTTGGGCGGAAAGCCGGTCAAAGTGAGCGTCAAGATCATAGGTGTGTAGTTCTACTTGTTGCGTATCCGGCCACGGTACGCTCTCCAGAGGAATATCCTCGAGGTTTGGAAAAGAGTCTGTAAGATATTGAAGTCTGTACCGAAATCTCGAATTTCCGTGATTAAAGATAGGTGCGGAAAAAATATCGTTGCCCTGTAGATCGTGTCGTGTCATAATCCGGTGCACTACGTTTTCGCCTTCGTGCAGGTGGTTTAATTCATTCTGATTCATCAGGGGCTTTTCCTCATACATTTCGGTGAAGGATTTGTGTAGAGATAGTTTTGATCCACTGCGATTGACGTTGACCACAGTTTGGTTTCCGAGTTCCCGCGAGAAGTTTTCTCTCGTTTCGCGGTCACCGCTGGATAGGAAGTATTTATTACCGCAGTTACCAAGAATCGTTTGAGCTTTTTTTCCGTAGAGGATTTCCAGCTGGGAAGTACTCTGAACCATCAGATTGAATCGGATGTTTCTGCCGAGACAAACTGTACAAAGGTGGTCGATGTCCTGCAGAGGAGGAAGGTTGCCAAATTCGTCCAATAAGAAAACAACCTCCCTGGTGCACTTTCCTGTATTTGTCTTTTCAGTGCAGTGCTTTGACAGGATGAAATACAGCTGATTGATGAAAATTGTGCAGATGAAGTGATTTGATAAGTCATAATCCGGCAAAGAGATGAAAATGGCATAGGGCTGCTTACCGAAGCCTACATCCAGTAGGTCAAAATCCGAAAATGACGTCATTTTTGCAATGCCCTCGGACATAAAAACGGAAAGCTTTGTGCTCATAACAGAGAAAATGCTGCCTTTTGTTCTATCACCAGCAACATGAGCAGCTGTATATTTGAGGCGCGCCTTATTGGTATTGGGACGCTTTTCAAAATACGCGTCCAGAGCAGTCTTATTTTGACCGTAAGGGACGGACGTCAAAGTGCTGAATGTTACGGCAATCGAATATAGTGAGATTTCCTTTTCGTGTCTCACTATAGGCTGCCACTGAACAGTATCCTCTATAGGGGTGTTACGCTCGTCCAGGATACTTTCAAAATCCATTTCTGCATGTCCGTTGCGTACTGCTTCCTGGCGATCCGGAGACAGCTGCTTATATAAGGACTGCCTTTGCCGAAAACGCGTGTATTCGAGTGCATTGAGTTTTTCGTCGAGCGATAGGCAATCCTCAATATTGGCTAAAACCAGAGCTGCAAGCGTATTTGTGGCCGAGTCGGTCCAAAAACGATCATCTGCAGGTCCCGCCCCATCTGCATTAAAAATCGAATAGCAGAACGATTGCACAAGCAGTTCGGCTGTAGCAAAGTCGTGCTGCTTCCAAGCGGTCGTTGCAGGTTTTATGGGATCGAAGCCATTCGTATGCAGTGGATCTGAAAGATTGAGCAGTATCGGTATGAATCCACGTTTGCGTAAAGTCTTACTCGACATTTTGTAGACTTCGAGTTTAGGGTCACATATGATTAAGGATGGTTTTACGCTGGCTCGGCTATAAATGTCGATAGCAGTGAACAGGTAGCTTTCACCTTTACCGGATCGTGTGGTTCCAATAATATAGTTGTTCACTGCAGAGCGATCTATGAGGATTTCGTTGCGTTCCCGATCCCAGGAGATGGGGACACCTCCTGCACCATCAAAGAATTGATCTTTCTCGGGCACCGCAACATACTGTTGCCTGAGCTCTTCTGTTGTTGCCCAGCGTTCAGTACCTTTTTGCCCTACGTTAAAGTCCTTATATGATGTTCTGATTTTGTACGGAAGTACAATCTCAAGAATAAGGATAAGCAATACAATCAGCACATAGTAACCGGCAGAAGAAGGAAAACGAAAGCAGTTCTCCAAACCAAAACTTATATGAGCTGGTTCGGTTTGGAAGACGGAGAAGGCTGCCTGAAGTGATGCCGTGCATATGTTGTACAAATAATTTCCTGTGAGTAAGATCGCGACTGGAAGAACCAATGCCAAACATAAAACAACCCGTCGATCCGACAATAGTCGGTTCAAACGAAACAGTTTTGTTTTATCTTGAAATTCTTTGATAATTCCGTTCTCGGGTTCTGTTTCATCAATTTTAGGCATGATGGTTCTTATGATTCTGCTCCATAAATTTTTCTTCATTTTAATCGCTCCAAAACTGAAAAATACGCATGAATGCTGGATTTTTCCTTTGTGGGCAAATTTGCCCACAAAGCCAGCTTCAAAAAGGCAAACACAATTTTGCCCTTTTGGAGCTGGCTTTCTTTCGCCAGAAAAGAAAGCCAGCAAGGGGTCAGCTGAAGACAAGAATCGACGCCAGCCACTGGACGATGGAGGTAGCGCCGAGAACGATAACACAGCCAATTATGACATACTGGATTTTGTGCTTTGCAGCCTCAGCCAGATTTTGAGAGATCATCATAACAAGGCCACATCCAACCAGCACCACAACGGCCAGAGGGACCAGAAGCGAGGTCATTGCAGATGACAGGTTGTTCATAGCATCGGTAAGGTTTGTCCAAAGGTTTCCCATTTCATTCTTCCTTTCGTTCTTTCAAATTAGAGAAAAAGAGGTTCTGTTTGTGCTGAACCTCTTTTTGCTGTTTTGTGTTATTTGGATGCTTCTTTACGTTTCCTTTTCTTCGCGAGGATTGCCAGGATAATGGCAACGGCCGCTGCGATACCAATAATGCCAACGGCAGCTCCAATGATCACGGCAGTCAATGTGCTGTGATCCTCCTCATACTGCGCTACGGCCTGAATCGTGTACTCAGTCTCTCCTGTTTCGACGGTCTGTACTGCCTCATAAGTAGCTGTAGCGTCATAAACAGTGAAGGGCGAAAGAGTTATTTCGCCTCCATAATGCGCCGTGTAATCGCTTACAAGCCGTGAACCGGAAATAATGGCATCTCTGCACTCAGTACCATTCTCTGTATAGGGATCGCCATCCCAAGCTGCAGATGTAAGACGATATGTGTCGCCACTCAAGCCGAGATAATCGAGAAAGAGATCCTCAAATCCAGCGAGTGGCGGAGTGCTGCCGTCAAAAGGTAAGACCTGGCCATTAAATTCCATATACAGAGCGCCTGTATCGTATATCTGCATCGGGATGCGTACATCATCCAACCAGTAAGGTGAACCGGAACTCACAGATGACAAAGGCAAGGTACAGTCAAGAGTCAAATCATACTCATCAATGTGGTACGGTACCGTGATACTGTCATCTGCATCCGGTTGCGATACAGCAGGACCGAGCAGGACATCTTCCGTTACTGTTGCAGTATAATCTGTGATTTCATGCGGCTGGAATTGGACGTCCTTTAAGCTGTAAGTAACGCCATCCTGTGTATATGTATCCGCAATAGAGGCAGACTTGTCTGCAACGATTTCTTCTCTCTGAACAGACAAAACTTGTTCTTCCGTCACAGCAGTATCGGAAATGACAGAGGAACTGACGTCGATCAGCCTGTAGGTTTTCCCGTCTTCTGTGATTGTTTCGGCAAAGTCGATCTGCTCATTTCTATCGAGAGAGATAATCTCTTTCGTCATGGTGAGAGTATCACCAGACACCGAGATTTCCGGTGTATCTGTCGTTGCCGCATCGACGTGAATGGGTGCAGACATGATCGCAACCGTCAATAGAGACAATGCCAGGGAAAGAATCAACTTAGAGGCATTTTTCCGTTTTCTAAAGGCGAGAAGGACTATAACGGCTGATCCGGAGAGCAGTGATAACAGCATACACAGCAATATTGGTCTTGTGTCTCCAGTGCGCGGCGTGTTCCCCTCGTGGTAAGACATATCCATTTTTCCGATTTTTGCTGTATTTGTAATCTCAAAGGATATGATTTCGCCATCCTCATCAATGAAGAAGTCGTATCTGGTGTCACTCGGAAGGAAACCATGGCTGGGATCAATTTCGAGCAGATAGTACGGTCCAAACAGCAGGGGACCGGATTTAGCCATGCCGGACTCTGAGGTAACAATTTCCTCGACAAGCTCATCTGTTTCCGCCCGGAAAATACCGAACTTCGTACCAGCGAGCGGGGAGTTGTCCATGTTATTCAACTTTAGTACTTCAACAAAGCCGTGCAGGGGATGCACTGTGACCGTTTGGCTTTCGTCTTCAAGGTCTGCATGGGTGGTAAGCTGCACATCTCCATAGTAAAGATCCTCAAATACGACGATTTCCGTATCCTCTTGTACAAAATTGGCATTAAACCGGAATTCAACTTCCACAGTGCCGGTTGGCTCTTCCGGAGTAAAGACCGTCTTGCCTACGACGATATTCCCATCAGCATCCAAGAAAGGACTTCCGGTGGCCTTATCCATCAAAATGCCGGACACGGTATACTCCCGTCCGGGTTTGAGGTCTTTATAAGAAACCGTATCAATGACTACGATTTCTTTGTTTGCGATGATTTCCTTACTGCCGTCCTCAAACTCTGCCGTTGTACCGATCTTAGGCACAAAGATTTTGACAGTTTGGCTTTCTGCCTCAATATCTTTGTGTTCGGCGATCAAGGTATTCGTTTTGACGCGGTACAGCTCATCAAAGACAACCAGCTCCGTGTCCTTCTTCAAATTCAGGGAATTAAATGTGAATGTCAGCTCGACTTCGCCGGAAATGCCGTCTCCTTCGCCCTCTGATCCGTTTTCTGGTTCGTCCGGGTCCTTTCCCTCTTCGGCTGATTCAGGCCCCTTCCCGGGCTCTGCAGCGCCCTTGTCAGCATCTCCTGCTTCGCCATCATCTTTTTCGGGCACGAATACAGCTTCGGCCGTGACCGGCTTACCGTCAAAGTCAAGGAAAACCTCGCCGGTGGCCTTATCCATGAGGATGCCGGTCATACGGTATTCCACACCGGCGGTAAGGTCGCTGTAAGAGATTGTATCCGTGATCTGCACATCGTCTGCGGTGAGGGTAGTTTTACCGCCATCCTCAACAACGGCGATTGTGCTAATCTTCGGATTCTTGATTTCTACAGTCTGGCCTTCGTCTTCAAGCTCGGCGTGTGTGGCAAGCAGCAGGCCGTCATAGTAGAGATGCTCGAAAACGACAATCTGTGTGCCATGCAGATCGCTTGCGTCAAAGGTAAACTCAACTGTCACTGTACCGGTAGGTTCTTCGGGGGTGAATACCACCTCAGAACGGATCTCATTTCCGGCAGCATCCAGGAACACGTCTCCAGTGGTTTTGTCCATCAGAACGCCGGATACGGTATATTCTTTTCCAGGCTTAAGATTTTTGTAGGAAACTTCATCTGTGATCTTCACTTCACCGAGTGGATCGACGCGGTGTCCGTCCTCAGACGTTGCCGTCGTACCAATTTCCGGCACTCGAATTTTGACAGTCTGTCCTTCATCGTCAATATCGGCGTGCGTCGTCAACTCCATACCTTCCCGGTAGAGCGTTTCGAAAACGACGACGTCTGTATCCAGCTTAATATTTAAGCTGTTGAACTTGAAAATGACATCAACCGTACCATCGCGGGACTCCGGGGTGAAAGTGGTTTCGGCTTTGACTTCGTGGCCGTCAAAATCAAGGAAGGGTTTGCCGGTGGCCTTGTCCATCAAAATGCCGGACACAGTGTATTCCTTTCCGATCTGCAGGCCGGAATAACTTACAGTATCCACCAGGACAACATCATTTGCGCTCTGTGTATCCTTTGTGCCATCCTCGAACTTTGCCGTTGTGCCAATCTCAAGCGGGACGTTATGGAATTTCACTTCAGCCACACCGCCATCCTGCAGCGTAACGATCTGCGGGTCGGGCAGCTCATAGCCGAAGGTTTCTTCCGTATCCAGCTCCTCGACAAGGTACTGATACTTGGTAGTGCCTGCGTTGTCCTCGAAAATCGGAAGTGTCTCTGTAAGGATCAGCCCGCTGGCATCCGTTTTATAGACCTTGCTGTAGTTGTCTTTCAGGCGAGTAACGCGGAACGAAATCCCTTCCACTTTACCGGTATCCGAGGTTTTGATGATCTTCAGCTGGCCATTTTTCAGCTCGTTCAAAAGCTCGTAGCTATAGGTTTTCCCGTTTTCAGCTACGACAACTTCAAAGTCATCAACAGTCTCTCGGCCAGCGCCTCCTTTGCTCTGATGCACAATGTATGTGCCGCAGGGCATGTCTTTGGTAATTGCATATCCGGCAGCGTTGGTCGTGATTGCGTCGCGTTCTGATTCTTTTGCGGCTTCATAGCTGCCTGCGGATTTGAGATACACCTCAAAAACCGCGCCAGATTCATCGGCAGGCGGTCCGTTGAGTACCTCATACTGCTTATGAATCTGCACTTTTCCTTTGATAACTTGTTCTCTTACTGTTATCTCTATTTTGTTGTGTTCCAGACTGTAGTTTCCGGGTTCTGCCACTACAGGGTATACGGTACTGTCAAGCAAATATCCGCTGGACGGCGAAATTTCGCGAATCGACCAGTTATCGCCGCAAATGTACTCTTTCGTCACAAACTGGCCTCTCGAGTCTGTGGTGTACCGATCGATTAGATCATTCCCGCGATACACACCGTAGACCGCGCCTGCAAGGGATGCATCTCCCTGGGCAGTCCCGGTTTCTTTGTCCACTTTTGTGATCGTGGCCGTCCATTTTTTCAAAATATTCGAAAAAGTGACGGTTGCCGTTTTATTTGCCTCAATCGTGACCGTTTGCGATTTCGGCGTCACATATTTGTCTTTGACATCCAGCTCGGTAATGGTCAGCTTAGAACCAGCCTGCAGATTCGGGATGGTGATGGTGCCGTCCGGGCCGGTCTGCACCGTGGTGTTCACGCCGTTGCCCGTCACCCGGAACCGCACGCCCGATACCACACCGTCCTCCGAGGTCTTGACGATCTTCAGAGAGCCGTTCATTTCGACGTTTACGTTTAGCGTAATTGCTCGCGGGTCTCGCCCCCCAAATCCGCAGCTTACAACATCTTGGCTGACAGAATGTTCATAATAATAGCCGGGGCCTTTATCGTCATACGCTCTATCAATGTTATAAGCAAATCTCACAACTCCAGATTCTTTCGGAGTCCCTGTTGCAGTGATAGTGATCTTGTTACCACTTTTCGTTACAGACACGCCGGAGGTATTTACAACTGGAGTATCCCCGTAGTCTACTAGTGCCCCTGTAGTATCCGTCAGCGTTACGGTTTCGCCTATCTTCATAGACACTGTTTGACCGTCGATGCTGGGCGTTGTATAAAACTGGTCTACTTTCGCGAGAACAGCCTTTTTGAAGGCGTTATAGGTAGACTGAGAGGCGATGTTATCCATGCCGCCTACGGTGCTGGGGATCGAGACGCTGGATGCACCGACGAAGCTGCCGCCAAAGCTGTTGATGGTTTCCCAGATAAGGAGCTGCGTGTAAAACTCCGCCATATACTCTGCGGATACGTCAATCGTATCCCAGTTGTAGTTTACGGCGCTGCACCCTTTGACATTGGCGATGTTTTTATACCGCCCCCAATAATCGATAAGAGTGAGTTTTGCCAACTGCTCTTTTGTCAATTCTCTTTGGGTATACCCGCCGTTGTCTCCCAGTCCGAGCGCAACGCCATGCTCTACACAATAGGCAACCCTACCGTTAACACGCTTGCCACCCCAGCCGTTCATATCCTCTACATTCGTCTTATACCCGATATTCATGATATAGGTCGAGCGGGATTCGGTGACGGTAACGTTGTTCGCATAGAAAACGGGGGGATTCAGCCCGGCTTCTTCGGCGATCTCAACGAGCGTCTTATCGATAGCCTCGCGGCCGTCGATCGTTCGAAGCTGGCCGTCCTCGCCGATATAGCCGCCGTACTGCTCGAGAAGTTCTTCAAAGTGCTTCTCGGCGTCTGTGCTGTCCTCTGTGATATACACCATGGGATCGACCTTGCTACCGTTTGAGCGCACCTCGAAGTGCAGGTGCGGGCCGCTTGAGTTGCCGGTGCTGCCGACGCGGCCGATCTGCTGTCCGCGCACGACCGTATCGCCCTGCCGGACGTTGATTTCCGAAAGGTGTGCGTAGAGCGTCACGGTGCCGTCCGCGTGCGTGACCTGCACCATGTTGCCGTAGGAATTGCTATCTCCTTTCGTCACGATGCCGTTCCACGTCTGCGTTACGGTAATTGTGCCGTCGTCCGTGGCGATGACCGGCGTGCCGGTATCTGCGGCAATGTCAAGCGCCGCATGCTGGTCGCCGTAGCCCTGCGTGACATCAAAGTGCTCCGGTACAGGCCAAGCGTGCGTGCCGCCGATCTCGGACTCGATCACGGTGAAGCCCGGCACGTAAGGATCTTCGACTGGCACCGGCGTGGGTGTAGGCGCAGGGGTAGGAGCAGCAGAGGGGGAAGCGGTTGGCTCCGGCGTTGCCGTAGGCACTGCGCTTGCCTCTGGAGCGGGAGAGCTTTCCGGTGTTGCCGTAGGTGTTTCTGTTGGTTCCGATGTAGTCTCCGGAGCGGGACTCGGTTTCGGTGTGGGTTCGGTCGTCGCCTCCGGCATCGGTTCCGGTGTTGTCTCTGGAGTTGGCTCCGGCATCGGTTCAATCGTTACCTCCGGTGTCGGCTCCGGCGTTGGCAACGGCGTATCATCCAGCATTGGCTCAAGCACGTCCTCTGTTGTCGGCATACTGTCTGCTGCTGGTATCGTCTCATCCGCAAACGCTGTTAATGGTAATGCTGTAAAAATCAGCATTATGGACAGCAGCCATGCCAGAGGCTTTTGGATTCTTCTCATGTTTGCCATTTCCTTTCCTACAGAATTTATCTATGTGAAAAGGCCGCACTATACCGTAGCGCGGCCTCGATTGCATGAAAAAAGAGGATTGATTAAAACCAATCCTCTTTTTGTGCGGTATTCAGTTTTTCTGAGCAAATGTACTTTTAGGTGTTCAGAGCCTCTATCAGGGATGAGGTATCCGTCATCCCGTCTGCGTTATCAGTACCACTCGACGGTATACTTTACGCTGCCATCCGAGTAATATACGTCAAGAACATAATATCCATTGACATAACTACCATCCGGAAGTAATTTATCCCAATTTGATTCTGCATAATCACGTGCTGCCTATACGCTGTCATATAATCCATCGCTGATGTAGCCTCCCGTGATATACGGCTCTTCCGGCACCGGTTCAGGCGTGGGTTCCGGAGTCGGCTCCGGAGTCGG